>MCND01000093.1_pt1 | contig 41615 bp, 43 predicted proteins | sample 778211 | NCBI WGS metagenome assembly MCND01 (sample SAMN04296812, study PRJNA304217) | bioreactor metagenome | isolation source: activated sludge enriched with benzalkonium chloride | place: Turkey: Istanbul urban wastewater treatment plant
GGGTGGCGCGCGGACCGGCGTCGATCCATTTGGAAATGCTGGCCAGCAGGCGCGTGACGTTCTCGGGCAGCGGCTGGCCGTCGGCCTGCAGGGCGCGCATGCGGTCCTCGACGGCCGAGACGATGGGCGTCAGCGCCGCGACGCGGTCCTGCATGGCGCGCACCGCGCCGGCGGTCCAGCGCAGGTTGCTGGTGTCGAACGGCACGTGGGTCGACAGCAGGCGCAGCTGGGTGATGTCGTTGGCCAGGGTGCGGCGGTCCTTGTCGGACTTGCCGGCGTCGCCGCCGGCCAGGATGTCTTGCATCCAGAGCCGGGCGTCGCGCACGGCCTTGTCCAGCAGCAGCGTCAGCGCCGGCGCCAGGCCGCGCGGCAGCACCACGCTGTGGACCAGCGTGGCGCAGACGATGCCCAGCGCGATTTCCTCGACGCGGGCCAGCGCGGTGTCGAACACCAGCGTGGGCTCGGAGACGGACGGGAAACCGATCATGGCGGCGGTGTAGCCGGCCAGCATGAACAGATAGGAGCGCGGCGTGCGGTCCAGCACCGACATATACAGGCAGGCGCCGACCCACAGGGCCATGGCGGCGGTCATCACCACGGGCGAGTTGGACAGGCGCGGCACCATGTAGACCGTCATGGCCGAGCCGACGAAAGTGCCGACCAGCCGGTACAGCGCCTTGGAGCGCACCGCGCCGGACCAGGGCTGCGACACGATGTAGGCCGTGGTCATGGCCCAGAACGGACGCGGCAGGCCCATGCTGTACGACAGATAGAGCGCCAGCATCGCGCCCGCGTAGCTCTTGAGCGAGAACACGGCTTCGCGGACATTGGGCAGCGCCGGCAGCTTCATGGCCGATAGTCCTCCTGCGCGCCGGCGGCGCTGCGGCCCAGCGCGGCCTTGAGCGCCTCGGACACGCGCAGGCAGGCTTGCAGATCGTCTTCGCTGATGCCGTCGAACAGGCGCCGGCGCAGCGCGACCAGCACGTCCTCGACCTGGGCGCGCAGCGCCTGGCCGGCCTCGGTCAGGTGCAGGGTCTTGGCGCGGCGGTCATGCGGGTCTTCGCGCCGTTCCATCAGGCCGGCGGCGACCAGCTGGTCCAGCACGCGCACCAGGGAAGGGCCTTCCACGCCCAGCGCCTCGGCCAGCGCGCCCTGGCGCACGCCGTCGCCCAGGCGGCCGGCGAGGATGACGGGCCAGGCGGTGGCCTGGGACAGGCCGTAGTCGGCCAGCGCCTTGTCGGCGGCGCCGCGATAGGCGCGCGACAGCACCATGAGATTTGCGGTGGTGGCCATGAGCAGGGAGTCGGAAGGCGTGTTCATGAATTAGATTGTATCCTATCTATTAGCTTACTAATAAATGAAAATGAACGATATCTCCATGAATTTTTTCAATCGGGACGATCGGAGGCGGGCTTTCCATGGATGGAAAGCCGGGAGGCGGGAGCGGGAAGGAGGGAGCGCCGGCCCGGATCAGGCCGGCGCGCGGCCGTCAGCCGTTGCAGTCGGCCCAGCAGTTGGGCGTTTCGTACAGGCGCACGCGGGTCAGGCGCAGCTCGGCGCCATAGTGGCCGTGATAGTGCGGCGCCAGCGTCTCGAACACGATGGCGGCCAGGTTCTCGGCCGTGGGGATGCGGTCCAGCACCACGGTCTTATGGCCGGGCAGGGTGTCCAGGAAGCCGCGCACGGCGGCGTCGCCCTCATAGACCAGGAAGGCGTGGTCCCAGACGTCGACGATGTGCTGCTTGGCGATCTGCTTGATTTCGGAGAAATCCATCAGCATGCCGTTGTCGGACTCGCCGGGCGCCTGCACCACGTCGCCGGTCAGGGTGATTTCCAGCACATAGCGGTGGCCGTGCAGGTTGCGGCATTGGCTGCGGTGATCGGGAATGCGGTGGCCGGCGTCGAATTCCAGCCTGCGGGTCACGGAGATCATTGCGCGCTCCGCGAAGCGTAGGGGTGAATCATGGAATGCCTATGTATTTATGCGTTTGCAGACTGAGCCGCCATTGCGGATGCTGCGTACAGTATTGGACGGCCCGTTCGGTATTCGCCACGCGGGCGGGACCATCCATGGGTTGCAGGAAGAAATGCTCGAAATCCAGGTGCGCGAAGCGTTCGGGCAGCGCATTGGCTTGCGGATAGACCAGCTTGAGTTCGTTGCCGCGTTCCAGCACCACAGGCGCCGTGCCCTTGGGGCTGACGCAGATCCAATCGATGCCGGCTGGCGCGGGCATCGTGCCGTTGGTCTCGATGGCCACCGTGAAGCCGCGCGCGTGCACCTCGGCCAGCAGGGCCTCGTCCAGCTGCAGCAGCGGCTCGCCGCCGGTGAAGACCACGTAGCGCCGTTCCGCGCCGGGGCCCCAGGCCGCGGCGATGGCGTCGGCCAGCGCCTGCGCCGTGGTGAACTTGCCGCCACCTTCGCCATCGGTACCGATGAAGTCGGTATCGCAGAAGGTGCAGGCGGCGCTGGCGCGGTCGCTTTCGCGGCCGGTCCAGAGATTGCAGCCCGCGAACCGGCAGAACACCGCCGCGCGGCCGGCGTGGGCGCCTTCGCCCTGCAGCGTCTTGAAAATCTCTTTGGCGGAATAAGTCATGGGATGCCGGGATTCGGGCAAAAGCGGACTATTTTAGCGCTCCCGGCAAAGCCGTGCCGGGCCTTGGCGTAGACTTGGCGCCCATGTTTCATATCCAAGATTCCCTGTACCTGGACGAGCGCGAGCTTGTGTTCACGATGATCCGCGCCCAGGGCGCGGGCGGGCAGAACGTCAACAAGGTGTCCAGCGCCGTGCATCTGCGCTTCGATGTGCGTGCCTCCAGCCTGCCGGCCGAGGTTCAGGACGCGCTGTGCGCGCTCAACGACCACCGCGTCTCCAAGGATGGCGTCATCGTCATCAAGTCACAGGCGTTCCGCAGCCAGGAAAAGAACCGCGCCGAGGCGATCGAGCGCCTGATCGCCATGGTGCGCGCGGCGGCGCGCACGGAAAAGCCGCGCCGGCCGACGCGGCCCACCCGCGCCTCGCAGCGCCGGCGCGTGCAGCGCAAGGTGCTGCATGGCGAGGTCAAGCGGCTGCGCGGCAGGGTGGGCGATGAATGAAGGAGCACGGCTCGCGGCTTCCGGGCGGCATCGCGTCGACGAGGCGGAGCTGGCGCGCGAATGCGGCGAGTATCCCCACTCGTCGCGGGGGCATGAGCATATATCGAGCTTTAACGATATATGATTCGATAAATTGCGATATTTGAATATGAACCCGGATCCTTCGAATTCCGTTTCCGCCGGCGACGACCCAACCGTCAACGCCGACGCCATCCTCAAGGCGCTCGCCAACCCGGTGCGCCGCGAGATCCTGGCGTGGCTGAAGGATCCCAAGGCGTATTTCGAGGAACGCCCGGGCCATACCTTCGAGCATGGCGTCTGCGCCGGCCACATCGACGGCCGCTGCGGACTGTCCCAGTCGACGGTGTCCACGCATCTGGCCGTGCTGCAGCGCGCCGGCCTGATCACGGCCACCAAGGTCGGGCAATGGGTGTTCTTCCGTCGCAACGAAGCCCTGATCGCCGCATTCCTGCGGCAACTGAACCAGGACATGTAGCGCCGTCCGTTCAGCAACGCCCCGGCAGGCGCCGGGGCAAGAGGAAGTCGCATGAGCCTATTGTTCGAACCCCTGGTCCTGGGAGACCTGACCCTGCCCAACCGCGTCATCATGGCGCCGCTGACGCGCATGCACGCCAGCCCCGGGCGCGTGCCCAATGCGCTGATGGCCGAGTACTACACGCAGCGCGCCGGCGCGGGCCTGATCCTGTCGGAAGCCACCGCCGTGACGCCGCAGGGCGTGGGCTATGCCGACACGCCGGGCCTGTGGACGCCCGAGCAGGTGCAGGGCTGGCGCCAGGTCACCGCCGCCGTGCACGCGGCCGGCGGCCGCATCTTCGCGCAGCTCTGGCACGTGGGCCGCATCTCGGACCCCATGTTCCTGGACGGCCAGTTGCCGGTGGCGCCCAGCGCCCTGGCGGCGCGCGGCCACGTCAGCCACGTGCGTCCGCAGCGCGCCTACGTGACGCCGCGCGCGCTGGAAACGGCGGAACTGCCCGGCGTGATCCAGGCCTACCGGCTGGGCGCGCAGATGGCGCAGGAAGCGGGTTTCGACGGCGTGGAGGTGCATGCGGCCAACGGCTACCTGCTGGACCAGTTCCTGCAGGACAGCACCAATCTGCGCAACGACGATTACGGCGGCCCGGTGGAGAACCGCGCGCGCCTGCTGCTGGAAGCGACCGACGCCTGCGTCGGCGTCTGGGGCGCGGGCCGCGTGGGCGTGCACCTGTCGCCGCGCGGCGATATCCATACCATGGGCGATTCGGACCGCGCCGGCACCTTCGGCTACGTGGCGTCCGAACTCGGCCGGCGCCGCATCGCGTTCCTGTGCGTGCGCGAGCATGAGGCGCCCGACAGCATCGGCCCCGCGCTCAAGGCGGCCTTTGGCGGCGCCTACATCGCCAACGAAGGCTTTACGCGTGAGTCCGCCGAGGCCGCGATCGCCGCCGGCCGCGCCGACGCGGTGGCATTCGGCGTGCAGTACATCGCCAATCCGGACCTGGCGCGGCGTTTCGCGCTGAAGGCGCCGCTGAACCGGCCCAACCCCGCCACGTTCTACGCGCCGGGCCCCGGCGGCTACACGGACTATCCGGCGCTGGCCTGAGGCCGGAGCGCCGGGCGCGCGGCGCGCATGGGCGCGTCCGCGCCGCCGGCTGCGGCGCGTCCTAGAATGCCGCGCGCATGGGATAGGTGTACAGGCCGAAGTGCGCGGTGTTCAGCGCCAGGTGCGCCAGCACCGCCGCCGCCAGGCCGCCGTGGCGGTAGGCCAGGCCGTAGGCGGCCCCCGCCAGGCCCGCCAGCAGCATCCATTGCCAGCCGCCGGCATAGTGCGCCAGGCCGAACAGCGCGGCCGCGCACAGCAGCGCGGCATCGGCGCCCCAGCGGCGCGCGCGCCACAGCCGGCCCAGCCGTTCCTGGATATAGCCACGGAACAGCGCTTCCTCCGCCAGCGTCACCAGCAAGGCATTATTGACCAGCCACAGCCAGCCGTTGTCCGGCCACTTGGGGGCCCAGCCGACCATGCCCAGGGCCAGCGCCAGCGTCAGGCACACCAGCACCGCCGCCGCGCCGCAGGCCAGCGTGGCGCGCAGCGTGCGGCCCGCGTCCAGGCCCGTCATGACGGGCGGCAGGGCCAGGATGATCCAGAACGCCACCAGCGGCTTGTCCAGGTTCAGGTACATGCTGAACGGCACGGCGTCCGGACTGAGCGGCGCGCGCGGGATCACCAGCGGATTGTGGAATCCCGGCATCAGGTGCAGGAACAGCGCCGCCGCCACGGCGATGAACAGCATGTGGCCGGCCAGCCGCAGGGCGGTCGGGGCCGGCGGCTGCACCAGCAGGGCGGCCAGCGCCAGCAGCGCCGGCGCGGCCAGGGCGGCGGGGTCCAGCGCGCCCTGCGTGCCGGCCCAGGCATAGGCCACCGCCAGCGCCAGGGGCGCCCAACGGCGCGTGGCGGGGGGCCACAGCAAGGCGGCGGACAGGAACAGGACGGACCAGGGGGACAACAAGGGCACCGGAAACTCGCGATCGGGAAAAGTGGCGAGTGTAAACGGTGACGGGCTTTTCATTTTCCGGCTTTCGGGCGACCATGCGGCCAGCGCGGCGGCTCGCGTCACCGCGTTTTCTCACATCCAAGCAGAGGTTTGCCCATGAAAATGATTGCGTGGTTGATGCTGGCGGCGGCGATCGTGCCCTTCCTGTCCGCCATCCTGGCCAAGGCGGGCGGCCAGAAGTTCGACAACAACGACCCGCGTCCCTGGCTGGCGCGGCAGGAAGGCTGGCGGGCGCGCGCCAACGCGGCGCAGAGCAATGCCTTCGAGGCGCTGCCGTTCTTCTACGCGGCGGTCTTGTTCGCGCTGCACAACCAGGCCGACGCGACGCGCGTGGCCACGCTGATGGCGTGCTGGCTGGGGCTGCGACTGGGCTATCTGGCCATGTACGTGGCGGGTTGGGGCGCGCTGCGCTCGCTGGTCTGGGCGACCAGCATCGGCTTCACCATCGCCATCCTGTTCACCGGCGTCTGAGCCGGCCGCCGCGCCGCCCCGGGGCCTCGGCCGGCCCGCCGGCGCGGCGTCATTTCCACTCGAAGACGGCGCGTGCGGCGCCGGCGCCCTTGACGGCGACCTGGCGTTCCTGCGTCTGGCCCTTGTAGGTGGCCGACACCTTGTAGTCGCCGGCCGGCAGCTTCACCAGCATGTACGGGCCTTCCGACGTCGCGCGCAGCACCGGCTTGCCCTGGCCGTCGTGTATGGCCACGGTCACGTCCGCGACATAGTCGGCCTTGCCGCCGACCTGTGCGGCGAAGGTCAGCGCCAGGGGATAGTCCTTGGCGGCGGCCTTCAGGGCCTCGGATTCGTCGAGCCCGATGCCGCCGCTGACGTACTGCACCGATCCCTGATGCTGGACCGGCGGCAGTCCCGCCTGCGCGGTGTTCAGCAGGCCGGCGATGGCCATGCTGCCCAAGGCCATGGCCGCGGCCATGGTGCAACGTTCGATGCGCTTGTTCATGCTGTTCTCCTTGATTCGACGGACGGCGGTGCGCCGCGCCGGGCGCTGGCCGGCGCGCGTCATGCGTTTCGACCCGCGACGGCGTCCGGAGTTCGTGCGCCGGCGTATTCGGGAGGCAGCTCGAAGAGGAGTTCGCTTTCTCCGTTCAGCGTGCCGTCAGGCGCGTAGCGCCGCTCGTGCAGCAGCCCGGCGCCATGCTCCCGCAAGGCCAGCACGGTCGAGCTGCGGGTGCCGTAGGTGGGGCTGACGATGAAGGGGCTGCTTAGCAGTTTCTCGCGGTCCGGCGGCAGGCCGGTGGCGGGCAGTTCGTCGTCGGCGGCCGGTTCACGATCGGCCAGGGCCGTGTACAGCGCGGGCAGGTCGGGCTGGGGGCCCTGGCGCAGCACATCGGCGAAGGCGCGCTTGGTGCGCGCGAGCTTGGGCCAGGGCGTGTCCAGCAGGTGGTTGGACAGCGCGTACACGCCTGCTACGAGCCGTCGCGGCGCGCCGTCGCGGTTGCTGACATACCAGGCTTGTTCCATGTCGCCCACGATCAGGTTGAAGCCGTTGTAGGCCTGCCCCTCGTCATGGACGCGCGCCATGTACTCGGCCGGCGGCTCGTCGCCGCGCAGGTAGCGCTCGACCAGCGCGCCGCGCGAGGGCGCGTCGGCGCGGTTCAGGCCGGGTTCGCGGAAATTGGTGACCAGCGCGTAGCGGCCATGGCTCGAAGCGCCCATCCAGGTGCCGCCGGCCAGCGCATCGCGCCCGGCGTAGATGCCGGCCGCGTCGGGCCATTGCGCCGCGGCCAGCGTGGGGCGGGCGTGGAATTCGTCGCGGTTGGCGGCGATCAGCACAGGGATGCCGGGGACGGCATGCAGGGCGAGCACGGCGAGGCACATGGTCAGTCCTTGATGAGCGGCGCGACCTCGGGCGCGGCCAGCCGGAAGTAGTCTTCCGTGTCGAGCAGGATGGAGGCGTCCAGACGGCCGGCGTTGAACACGATTTCATCGTGCCGCTCGCGCAGCGTGGGGTCGACCAGCAGGTGCAGCTCGGGATTGAAGGAGAAGGGCGGGATGGCGCCGATCTCGCAACCGGTCAGCTCGCGCGCCAGGTCCTGCGAGGCCAGCGAGGCCTTCTTGCCGCCGGCGGCGCGGGCGATGGCGTCCAGGTCGGCCTGACGGTCGGCGGGGAACACGGCCAGCACGTTGCGGCGCTGGTTCGAGGAAATCTTCACGCGGCAGACCAGCGCCTTGGCGCCCTGGCTCACGGCGGTGCCGCGGATGGCGGCGACTTCGACCGATTTGCCGGCGGCGGCATGCTCGATCAGGCGATAGCGCGCCTGATGGCGGGTCAGCAGGGCTTGCAGTTGGCTGAATACGTCCATGTTGGATCCGGGATCGCGGGAGTGCGGAACGGGCGGGCGGGAAACCGCGATCGCTGCGCGCATGATACGCCCGCGCTAGATATCACCGGTGAAGGCGTAGCCCCAGCCCCAGACCGTCCGGATCGGCAGGTCCAGGTGCATGTCCTGCGCCTTGCGCCGCAGCCGGCTCACCACCACGTCGGTGCGGCGCACCGAGTCGCGGCCGGCCTGGGGGTCGGGCGCGAAGGCGTCGCTGCGCGGCAGGCGCTTGTCCATGGCCGAGGTCAGCTTGAGCAGGAATTCGCGCTCGGCCTGGGTCAGCGGCAGGCGCTCGCCGCGCGGGCTGACCAGGGTCCAGGCGGCGTCCTGGAACTGCCAGCGTCCGGCTGCTGCGCCAGCGGACGCTGGCTGCGCGCGCGTCTCCGCCTCGGCGTGGCGGCGTCCCGAAGGCGGCGTGCGGCGCACCAGGGCCTGCAGCGCGGCGGCGATCTCGGCCGTCGCGACGTCGGGCTGGAAGCAGACGTCGGCGCCGCAGTGCAGCCCGAGGATGCGGTTCTCTGGCGAATCGAAGGTGGATATGGCGACGATGCCCGCCGTGGTGTCCATGGCGCGCAGGCCGGCGACGGCCATGCACAGATCGGTCAGCTCCGCTTCCATGACAAGCAGCGGCGTGCGGCGGGTCTGGAACAGGCGGAACAGGCCGTTGGAATCTTCGCAGCGGCGGGGCGAGAAGCCCATTTCGGCCAGTGCGCCGCTGCGGCGCGCGCGCTGATCGGCGTCGGGAGAAAAGACGATCAGGTCTAGTAGGTCATTCATGAATCGTTGTGGGGGGTCATTGCGGCTCGAGCGCATGAATGATGCATCGGTTACCAGTGATTCCCAAACCTCGCTCAACGCCCCTTTCTGACCCGAATTCTCGGACATGGCCTGCCGCGCCCTGTGGCGTGCGCGATGTTGGTGCACGATGTGGGCGCATGAACCGGCCGCTTGGCGGGCGGGCCGGCGGCATTGGCCCATCGATGGTGTAATGGGTCAGGCCAGCCGGAGGCGATCCTTTCCGGCCTCCGCCGTTTCCGCCGGCGCGGGCCTCACGGGCCGCGAGCCGGCGCATTCCTCAACGATCCCCCGTCCGCCGCGCGCGCGGCGGCGAGGTCGCGCTACAGGAGCACGCAATGAAGATCCTGATCGTCCTGACTTCCCATGACACGCTGGGCGCCACCGGGCGCAAGACCGGCTTCTGGCTGGAGGAGTTCGCCGCGCCGTACTATGCCTTCCTGGATGCCGGCGCCGAGCTGACGCTGGCCTCGCCCAAGGGCGGCCAGCCGCCGCTGGATCCCAAGAGCGACGACCCCGAGGCCCAGACCGAGGCCACCCATCGTTTCCGTGGCGATGCCCAGGCCCAGCGCCGGCTCGCGGCCACGCTGCCGCTGGCAGAGGCGCAGGCGGCCGATCATGATGCCGTGTTCTACCCGGGCGGCCACGGGCCGCTGTGGGATCTGGCCGAGGATCCGCGTTCGGTGAAGCTGATCCAGAACATGCTGGCCGCCGGCAAGCCCGTGGCTGCGGTGTGCCATGCGCCGGGCGTGCTGCGCCACGCCAGGACCGCCGACGGCAAGCCGATGGTGCAGGGCAGGCAGGTCACGGGCTTTTCCAACGCCGAGGAGGCCGCAGTGGGCCTGAGCCAGATCGTGCCGTTCCTGGTGGAAGATGAACTGGTGCGCCTGGGCGCGCAGTACAGCCGCGCCGAGGACTGGCAGCCGCACGTGATCGCCGACGGGCTGCTGATCACCGGGCAGAATCCGGCATCGTCGGTCGGGGTGGCCGAGGCCTTGCTGGAGCGCCTGCGCCAGTGAACCGACAGGCGTCGGAGACGCGCCGCCCAGCGCGCGCGGAACGTGCAGCAATGTGTCAGAATCGCTACTTTATGATTCCGACGCGGCGCCATCGCAGTGCCGCGCATGCCTTGTTCGATGCCTCCAGACGTACCCTCAGTGCCGCCGTCACCGTCAGACGGCCTGGCTGCCCCATCCCCGGCCACGGATGTCCCGCAGCGTTTTTCGACGGAAGGGGAGCCGCCCGGCTCCTGTGAGGCGGCGCTGTTCGCCGCGATGCGCGCGCGCGATCCGGCCACGGGTCGGCACTGCCACCGCGTGGTGGCGCTGAGCGTGGCGCTGGCCCGTGCCTGCGGCCTGGCCGAAGACGAGCTGGAGTCCATCGCCGTCGCCGCCCGATTGCACGACCTGGGCAAGATCGCCACGCCCGATCGCGTGCTGTTCTCGCCCGGCAGGCTTGAAAACGAGGACTGGGAAATCATGAAGTCGCACGCCGCCGTCGGCGCCGACATCATCGGCCAGAGCGACCTGCCGGGACGCGACCAGATCGCGCTGGCGGTGCGCCACCATCACGAGCACTTCGACGGCTCCGGATATCCGGATGGATTGGCGGGTCATGACATCCCGCTGCATTCGCGCATCATTTCCCTGGCGGATTCGTACGATGCTCTGGGCGACGCGCGACCCTATCACCCGGCCCGCACGCATGCGCAGATCATGCTGATCCTGCATCGCGAGGCCGGCGCCAAGTGCGATCCCGACCTGCTGCGGGTGTTCGAGGGCATGATCAGGCACAGCCCGCTGCGGGTGCCCTGAGGGCGCCCGGCCGCCGCTTTCCAGGCGGCGGTCGCGTCAGGGCGCAGGGCGGGAGCCTGGCGCGTCCTGCTCGGGCGCGTCCTTGTCGCCGTCCGACAGGATCAGCGTGTAGCGCCGCAGCGGTTCCTTGAAGTAGGCGACCCCCGCCTTGTCGACGCGTCCGTGCAGCGTCAATGTCTTGCGGCCTTCGACGATGTCGCCGCCGTCGGTCGCCTGCACGGTGGCTTCCACGCAATCGCCTTCGAAGTAGCCGCGCGTCCGGACCACGAGATTCAGGTCGACGTAATGATCGACCTCGCCGCCGGTGATCCGGCCATGGTCGGGCCCGCGCGTCCAGTAGATGTCAATGACCTTGCCGCCGGCGCGCTCGGTGGGCGCGCAGTCGCGCGCGTCGCCGTTCGCCGTTTCGCTAGCGGCGGCTGTGGGCGGCGCCAGGCCGGCGCCTGCCGTCTTGCCGCCGTCGCGGGCCGGGGCAGGCGCGCCCCATAGCGCCAGCGCCGCGCAGAGGGCGGCGCAGGCGTACAGGGCGGGAGGCTGCCTGCGCATGAAATCCCGCGCTTCAGCGCAGGCGATAGCGCGCCGCCACCGGTTCCAGGTCGCGCAGCGTGCGCTGCTGCCAGGCGGCGTCGTGGCCGAGTTCCTCGGCCAGGATACGGGCGACTTCCGGCGCCGCCAGCATGGCGGCCTCGCTGTCCAGGAACAGGGCGCGGTTGCGACGCGCCAGCACGTCCTCGGCGGTGCGCGCCAGCTCGTAGCGGGCGGCGTAGCGCACATGGGCTTCGGACAGGCCGCTGGCGCTGACCAGCATGCGCTCGGCGCCCGGCAGGGCCTTGAGCGCGGGCAGGTCGCTGCCGTAGTAGCTGTCCGGCGTGCCGGCGTGTTCCTGCGACGGCGACAGTCCGGCGGCGCCGTGCAGGGCCAGCGACTCGGTGCGGCAGGGGGCCTGCGTCAGCAGCTGGTTCTGGATGGCCGTGTTGACCACGTCCTGCGCCATGCGGCGGTAGGTGGTCCATTTTCCGCCCGTGACCGTGACCAGGCCGGCCTTGGACACCAGGATGGTGTGTTCGCGCGACAGCGTCTTGGTGGATGCTTCGCCGGTGGCCTTGACCAAGGGGCGCAGTCCGGCCCAGACACTGGTGACGTCGTCGCGGGTGGGCTTGCGGCTCAGGTAGCGGGCCGCCGTGCCCAGGATGAAGTCCACGTCCTGCGCGCCGGCGTCGGGATCCAGCGGCAGGTCGTCGCGCGGGGTGTCGGTGGTGCCGACGATGGTGTGGCCGTTCCACGGCACCACGAACAGCACGCGGCCGTCGTCGGTCTTGGGAATCAGGATGGCGCGCTTGCCCGGCAGGAAGTCGCGCGGCAGCGTCAGGTGCACGCCCTGGCTGGGCGCGACCATGGTGGGGGCGTTCTTGTCTTCCATGCGGCGCACGGCGTCGACCCAGACGCCGGTGGCGTTGATCACGCAGCGCGCGCGCAGCGTGAAGACCGCGTCGCCCAGCGCGTCGGTGGCTGTCACGCCGTCGACCTTGCCGTTCGTCATGGTCAGCCCGGTGGCGCGCACGTAGTTGACCGCCGTGCCGCCCAGGTCGAACAGCGTGCGCATCAGGCTCATGGCCAGGCGCGCGTCGTCGAACTGGCCGTCGTAATACAGCACGCCGCCCTTCAGGCCGCGACCATTGACCTGCTCGGCCAGCGTCGGCGCGTTGGCCAGCGTGTCGCGGCGCGACAGCCAGCGGCTGGGCGACAGGTTCAGCTTGCCCGCCAGCATGTCGTACATCTTCAGGCCGATGCCATAGAAGGGCTGGTCCAGCAGGTTGTAGGCCGGCACCACGAAGCCCAGCGGCCACACCAGATGCGGCGCGTTGCGGTTGAGCAGGCCGCGCTCGTGCAACGCTTCGCGCACCAGGCTGACATTGCCCTGCGCCAGGTAGCGCACGCCGCCGTGAACCAGCTTGGTGGCCTTGCTGGACGTGCCCTTGGCGAAGTCGGCGCCTTCGATCAAGAGCGTGCGGTAGCCGCGCGAGGCCGCGTCCACGGCGGTGCCCAGGCCGGTGGCGCCGCCGCCGATGACGATCACGTCCCAGGCGGGCGTGTTGTCGAGCTGGGCGAGCAGGCGGTCGCGATCGGGCGGGGTGACGGAAGCGAGTGTGGAATTCATAGGAGCTGGTAGGGCATGTCCTCGGGGATTGGGGTCATGCGCTGTGGAAGGTTGTCGGTTCGGCCTGTGGTGGGCGTGGGCGGGCGTCGGGGCGGATTCAGGCGGCGGGCTTGGCCGGCGCGGCGGCCGCGACCTCGCAGCGCACGCCGGCGTCCAGCAGCGCCTGGGCCAGCGGTTCCTGGGGATGCGCGTCGGTGAAGAAGCGGTCGATCTCGGAAATGTGGGCCAGCTCGACCATGGCCTGGCGCTTGAACTTGCTGCTGTCGGCCGCCAGCCAGACTTCGCGCGACTGTTCGATGATGGTGCGGGAGACGCGCACTTCGCGGAAGTCGTAGTCGCGCAGCGTGCCGTCGGCCTCGATGCCGGAAATGCCGATCAGGCCGATATCCACCTTGAACTGGCGGATGAAATCCATGGTGGCTTCGCCAATGATGCCTCGGTCGCGCGAGCGGACCACGCCGCCGGCCACGATCACCTCGCAGTCCGGATTGTCGGACAGGATGTCGGCCACGTGCAGGTTGTTGGTGATGACGCGCAGGCCGCGATGGCGCAGCAGGGCGCGCGCGATGGCCTCGGTGGTGGTGCCGATGTTCAGGATCAGGGAACAGCCGTCCGGCACGGCGCGGGCCACGGCCTCGGCGATGCGCTGCTTGCCGGCCGCGTGCAGCCCTTGGCGCTTGCGGTAGGCGATGTTCTCGATGGTGGAAGCCTCGATGCGCACGCCGCCATGAAAGCGCGACAGCAGGCCGGCTTCCGACAGGAAATGCACGTCGCGCCGCACGGTCTGCAGCGTGACGTCGAAGCGTTTGGCGAGTTCTTCGATCGTGGCCGAGCCTTGGGCGCGCACCATTTCGATCAAAGCGCTCTGTCTGGGATTCAGTGTCATGTGCGTATGATAAAACAACAAAAGCGAAAAATAATGACGCACTGCAAGATTGTTTTCTGTTCGCTTTTTAAGTAAAACGCACAAAAAACGAAAGCAACATGAAAGACCCGCTGATTCGCGCCCAAAGAAATGGGGGCGGATAAGCTGCAGCACCGCAATGCCCCCAACCCGGTCGAAAAAACCGGGACGTATTGGTAGGTTGAGGAGACTAGATGCAGCTGAACCTGGACAGGACAGGTTTGCGGGCCGGCTCGCAAACGCACCTGTATCCGATGAGCCTGGCGCCGGCGCCGGGCGCGATGACCGTATTGCTGGGGGCCACCCTGGCGGGCAAGACCTCGCTCATGCGGATCATGGCCGGGCTGGACCGGCCCACCGAGGGCCGCGTGCTGGCCGACGGCGTGGACGTCACGGGCGTACCGGTCAGGCAGCGCAACGTGGCGATGGTGTACCAGCAGTTCATCAACTATCCGTCGATGACGGTGTTCGACAACATCGCCTCGCCGCTCAAGCTGCGCGGCGAGAGCAGCATCGCCGACAAGGTCATGGCGATGGCGGCGCGGCTGCATATCGATCATCTGGTCCAGCGTTATCCTTCCGAGCTGTCCGGCGGCCAGCAGCAACGCGTGGCGCTGGCGCGCGCGCTGGTCAAGAACGCGCCGCTGATCCTGCTGGACGAGCCTCTGGTCAACCTGGACTACAAGCTGCGCGAAGAGCTGCGCGACGAGCTGAGCGCGCTGTTCGCGCAAGGGCGCTCGACCGTGATCTATGCCACCACCGAGCCCGGCGAGGCGCTGCTGCTGGGCGGCTATACGGCGGTGCTCGACGAAGGGCGGCTACTGCAATATGGACCCACGGCCGAGGTGTTCCATCGTCCGTCCTCCATCCGCGTGGCGCGCGCCTTCAGCGACCCTCCCATGAACCTGTTCGCCGCCGCGCGGCGGCCGGGCGGCTTCGAGCTGCCGGGCGGGGTGCGCGTGGAGCGGCCCCTGCCCGCGGGAGCCGGCGACATCACCGCCGGCCTGCGCGCCGGCGCGCTCGACGTGCATGAGCAGCCCGGCCGCATCGCGCTGGACAGCGTGGTGAAGCTGGCCGAGATCTCCGGATCGGACACTTTCGTGCATGCCGAGACCGCCGCCGGCGAGGTGGTGGCGCAGCTGCCGGGCGTGCACCGCTGCACGCTGGACCAGCGCCTGCGGCTGTATTTCGATCCGGCGCAGACCTACGCCTTCGGCGCCGACGGCGCCTTGCTGGCAGCGCCGGGCTGGCTGTCGGCTCCCGTCGCGAAGGAGGCCCGCTGATGGCGCAGATCGAGCTGGACCTCTCCCATTCCTACGTGCCCCATCCCCAGGCCGACGAGGACTACGCGCTGCTGCCGCTGAAGTTCACGTTCCGCGATGGCGGCGCCTACGCCTTGCTTGGCCCGTCGGGCTGCGGCAAGACCACCTTGCTCAACTGCGTGTCGGGACTGCTGCGGCCGTCCCATGGCCGCATCCTGTTCGACGGGCAGGATGTCACCGCCAAGACGCCGCAGGCCCGCAACATCGCCCAGGTGTTCCAGTTTCCCGTGGTCTACGACACCATGACCGTGGCCGAGAATCTGGCGTTTCCGCTGCGCAACCGAGGCATCGCGCCCGACCGGATCCGCGAGCGCGTGGGGCGCATCGCCGAGATGCTGGAAATGTCCCAGGTGCTGGACCGCCGCGCCAGCGGCCTGACCGCCGACGCCAAGCAGAAGATCTCGCTGGGCCGGGGCCTGGTGCGCAGCGACGTGTCGGCGGTGTTGTTCGACGAGCCGCTGACGGTGATCGATCCGCAGCTCAAATGGGAATTGCGGCGCAAGCTCAAGGAGATCCACCGCGAGTTCAAGCTCACGCTGATCTACGTCACGCACGACCAGACCGAGGCGCTGACCTTCGCCGACCAGGTGATGGTGATGGCGCGCGGACGGGCGGTGCAGGTGGGCGGCGCTGACGACCTGTTCGAACGGCCGGCGCATACCTTCGTGGGCCATTTCATCGGCTCGCCGGGCATGAACTTCCTGCCGGCCCAATGGACCGACGGCGCGCTGCGCGTCGGCGCCTGCCGGCTGGATGGGCTGGACGCCGCCCAGGCCGCGCGCCTGGCGGACGCCGGCCCGGTCAAGCTGGGCGTGCGGCCCGAGTACCTGCGGCGGGTGGAGCCGGGCGCGCCGGGCGGGCTGCCGGTGCGGGTGGAACGGCTGCAAGACGTCGGCACCTACCTGTTGCTGACGGCGGACTTCGAAGGCAATGCCGTGCGCGCCCGCCTGAACAGCCAGGCGCAGGCGCCCGCGCCGGGCGAGACGGTCTGGCTGTCGGCGCTCAATACGCATACCTGCTTCTACCGCGACGAGGAGCTGATCCGATGAAACCGATCAATCACCGGGCCTGGTTCCTGGTCCTGCCCGTGGTGCTGTGCGTGGCGTTCTCGGCCATCCTGCCGCTGATGACCATCGTCAACTATTCGGTGCAGGACATCATCTCGCCGGAGCGCCGCGTGTTCGTGGGCACCGAATGGTTCGCCGCCGTGCTGCAGGACGAGGAACTGCATGGCGCGCTGCTGCGGCAGATCGGCTTTTCGCTGGCGGTGCTGGCCATCGAGATCCCGCTGGGCATCCTGCTGGCGCTGTCCATGCCGGCCTCGGGCTGGCGCGCGTCGGCGGTGCTGGTGGTCATCGCGCTGTCGCTGCTGATTCCCTGGAACGTGGTCGGCACCATCTGGCAGGTGTTCGGCCGCACCGACATCGGCCTGCTCGGCGCGACGCTGTCCTGGCTGGGGGTGGACTACAACTACACCGGCAGCGACGTGGACGCCTGGGTCACGGTGCTGGTCATGGACGTGTGGCACTGGACGCCGCTGGTCGCGCTGCTGTGCTATGCGGGGTTGCGCGCGATTCCCGATGCCTACTACCAGGCCGCCCGCATCGACGGCGCCTCGCGCCTGGCGGTGTTCCGGTACATCCAGCTGCCCAAGATGCGCGGCGTCCTGATGATCGCGGTGCTGTTGCGCTTCATGGACAGCTTCATGATCTATACCGAGCCCTTCGTGCTCACCGGCGGCGGCCCCGGCAACGCCACCACCTTCCTGTCGCAGTACCTGACGCAGAAGGCGGTGGGGCAGTTCGACCTGGGTCCGGCGGCGGCGTTTTCCATCATCTATTTCCTGATCATCCTGCTGCTGTGCTTCATCCTCTACAACTGGATGCAGCGCGCCGGCACCACGGGCGGCATGGACGAGGAGCGCGCAAATGCGTGAGCAAAGCACCTGGTGGCGCGCCATCTTCCTGGCGCTGTATCTGGCGTTCGCCATCCTGCCGCTGTACTGGATGCTGAACATGTCGTTCAAGACCAATACCGAGATCGTCAGCACGCTGACGCTGTGGCCGCGCGATTTCACCTTCGAGCACTACCGCACGATCTTCACCGATCCGGCCTGGTATTCCGGCTACATCAACTCGCTGATCTATGTGCTGATCAACACGGTGATCTCGCTGGCCGTGGCGCTGCCGGCGGCCTACGCGTTCTCGCGCTACCGTTTCATCGGCGATAAGCACGTGTTCTTCTGGCTGCTGACCAACCGCATGACGCCGCCGGCCGTGTTCCTGCTGCCGTTCTTCCAGCTCTACAGCTCGTTCGGCCTGATGGACACGCACTTGGCCGTGGCGCTGGCGCACCTGGTGTTCAACGTGCCGCTGGCCGTGTGGATCCTGGAGGGCTTCATGTCCGGCGTGCCGCGCGAGATCGACGAGACCGCCTACGTGGACGGCTATTCCTTTCCGCGCTTCTTCCTGACCATCTTCCTGCCCCTGATCAAGTCCGGCGTGGGCGTGGCGGCATTCTTCTGCTTCATGTTCAGCTGGGTCGAGCTGCTGCTGGCGCGCACGCTGACCTCGGTCAACGCCAAACCGATCGTCGCCACCATGACCCGCACCGTGTCCGCGTCGGGCATGGACTGGGGCGTGCTGGCCGCGGCCGGGGTGCTGACCATCGTGCCCGGCGGCATCGTCATCTGGTTCGTGCGGCATTACATCGCGAAGGGCTTCGCGATGGGCCGGGTATAGGAGGGCGGGCCATGTTCAGCTGGATGGTATGGACCACCCCCGTCGCCGTGTTCTTCAGCTGCATCGCGCTGATGCTGGTGGGCATGACGATCTGGGAATTGAAATCGCCCACGGTGGAGCGCAAGGGCTTCCTGCCCATCCGCACCACGCGCGGCGACCGCCTGTTCATCGGCCTTCTGGCCGCGGCCTGGGTCAACCTGGCGTTCCTGGGCCTGGGCGGCAAGGCGGCGGAATGGTTTTCGTTGGACGGGCCGCCGTCGGTGTGGATCAGCTTCGTGGCCTCGATGCTGTTGCTGGCCTTCATCATGAGGAAAGGCTGACGGGGCGGCTAGACCCCGCAAGAACAAGCAAGCGGTTTGGAAGGACTATCGGCCAGCGTCTTCCCCGGCCAGGAGTCCGCAGCACAAAAGAGGGGAGACTTTTCGAGGAGACTTTTCATGAAATTTCGCATGCGCGCCGTCGCGGCCGCCATCGCCCTGATCGGCACGTCCGCGGCCTGGGCCGGCGAACCCGAGGCGCAGAAGTGGATCGATTCCGAGTTCCAGCCCTCGACGCTGTCCAAGGACCAGCAGCTGGCCGAGATGAAGTGGTTCATCGAGGCGGCAGCCAAGCTCAAGGCGCAGGGCGTCAATGAAATCAACGTGGTGTCCGAGACCATCACCACCCACGAGTACGAGTCCAAGACCCTGGCCAAGGCCTTCAGCGAGATCACCGGCATCAAGGTCACTCACGACCTGATCCAGGAAGGCGATGTGGTCGAGAAGTTGCAGACGTCCATGCAGTCGGGCAAGTCCATCTACGACGGCTGGATTTCCGATTCCGACCTGATCGGCACCCACTACCGCTACGGCGCCATCCTGCCGCTGTCGGACTACATGGCCGGCGCGGGCAAGGAATGGACCAACCCCAACCTGGACCTGAAGGACTTCATCGGCACCAAGTTCACCACGGCGCCGGACGGCAAGCTCTACCAGCTGCCCGATCAGCAGTTCGCCAACGTGTATTGGTTCCGCGCCGACTGGTTCGCGCGCCAGGACCTGAAGGACAAGTTCAAGGCCAAGTACGGCTACGAGCTGGGCGTGCCGACCAACTGGTCCGCCTATGAAGACATCGCCGACTTCTTCTCCAATGACGTCAAGGAATTGGACGGCAAGAAGGTCTATGGCCACATGGACTACGGCAAGAAAGACCCGTCCTTGGGCTGGCGCTTCACCGACGCGTGGCTGTCGATGGCCGGCGCCGCCGACAAGGGCCTGCCCAACGGCATGCCGGTGGACGAGTGGGGCATCCGCGTGGCCGATGACAAGTGCACGCCGGTGGGCGCCTCGGTGGCGCGCGGCGGGGCCACCAACAGCCCGGCGGCCGTGTACGCGCTGACCAAGTACGTCGACTGGATGAAGAAGTACGCGCCCCAGCAGGCCATGGGCATGACCTTCTCCGAATCCGGCCCGGTGCCGGCCCAGGGCCAGGTCGCGCAGCAGATCTTCTGGTACACGGCCTTTACCGCCGACATGACCAAGAAGGGCCTGCCGGTGGTCAACGACGACGGCACGCCCAAGTGGCGCATGGCGCCGTCGCCCTACGGCCCGTACTGGAAGGACGGCATGCAGAACGGCTACCAGGACGTGGGCTCGTGGACCTTCTTCAAGTCCACCGATCCCAAGCGCATGGCCGCCGCCTGGCTCTACGCGCAGTTCGTCACGGCCAAGACGGTGTCGCTGAAGAAGTCCATCACCGGACTTACGTTCATCCGCGACAGCGACATCCACAGCGAGTTCTTCACCAAGAACGCGGCCAACTACGGCGGGCTGATCGAGTTCTATCGCAGCCCGGCGCGGGTGGCCTGGACGCCCACCGGCAACAACGTGCCCGACTACCCCAAGCTGGCCCAGCTATGGTGGAAGAACGTCGCCACCGCCGTGACCGGCGAGAAGACGCCGCAGGCCGCCATGGACAACCTGGCCAACGAGATGGACCAGGTGATGGCGCGCCTGGAGCGGGCGGGCATGGCGCAGTGCGCGCCCAAGCTCAACGCCAAGGGCGATCCCAACAAGTGGCTGTCCGACCAGCAGGCGCCGTGGAAGAAGCTGGCCAACGAAAAGCCCAAGGGCGAGACCATCGCCTATGACACGCTGCTGCAGGCCTGGAAGGCGGGCAAGGTGCGCTGAGCGCGCCGCTGGCAGGCAGGACGCCGCCGCGAGGCGGCGTTTTTTTGCGCCCATTTTTGCCCACCGAGTCCTTGCGAAAACGTAATCCCGCTATCAGCGTTTTGTCCGTACCCCGTTTCTAGAATGGTCTCCATGCTGCAAACCGGCAGCGACTCATCCCTAGGAGCGAACCATGAAGACCATCCGCAACGTTGCCTTGATGCTGGCCCTGGCCGCCGGCGCCACGTCCCTGGCCCAGGCGCAGACCCCGGCGCAGGCGCAGCCCGCCGCCAGCTATCACGGACAGTCCCTGACGCGCGCGGAAGTGCGCGCCGACCTGGCCCTGTGGAAGCGCGCCGGCCTGGAGCGCTTCTGGCGCGGCGAGGCCTCGCCCGATATCTACAGCCGTGAATACCGGGTCGCCTATGCCGAGTATGTGCGCCTGCGCAGCGGCCCCGAGTACCAGGCCGAAGTGCAGCGCCAGGGCGGGGCGGGCCGATAGGCGGGGCGGCAGGCGTGGCCTGCGCCATGCTCGATGCGCCGCCGCAGTCCAGCTACAGCCTGCATCTCGCGGACCTGGAGCTGGACTTGCTGCGCGGCCGGGTCAGCCGCAATCGCGAGGTCCTGCGGCTGACGCCCAAGGAATTCGCCTTGCTGGCCTTCCTGATGCAGCGGCCGGGCGAGGTCTACGATGCCTGGCAACTCGCTGAACAGGTCTGGGGCATGCAGCTGCCCGTCTTCGAGCGCAAGAACCCGAAATCCCACGCGGTCGCGATCGCGGTGCGCAGGCTGCGCCGCAAGATCGATGCGGGCCGCAGCCCCCGCCTGTTGCACACGCTGCGCGGCGGGGCCTATATGCTGGCCGCTCTGGATTGAGTCCGCATCGCTGGACAGACCTCTCTGGCGCTTTGTTGAGCTGCGCGGGGGGACGCGCATGATGCCGTCCGTCGCGCCCGGACGTTTCCTTCGCAATCCCATGGAGTGTCGCATCATGCTTCGCCCGCGCAATATGCTCATCCTGCTGGTGCTGCTCCCCTGGGCGTCTGGCATGCAAGCGCAGGCCGCCGCCACAGATCCCAACGAAGCGCTGCAGGCCTTGCAATTCCAGAACGAAAAGCCCTCGGCCTGGCAATTCGAACGTGAAGATTCCTGGGCCTTGAAGTTCGAGAATGACGATTTTTCAGCCCTGCAGTTCGAGGACGACGGTAGACCGTGGTATTGCAAAACGGAAGACAGCGCCGTCGCGCGGGCCAAAAGCAATCCCGGCGGCGAATTCAATCAGGCGAGCCCAAGCTTCGGTGGGGGGGATAGCCGCAGCGATCACGAAGCAAGTCGATTGTGGATAGGTTGCGGCTGAACATCAACGGCCCGACGCCACTTGCAGTCGTGCCTGCATCGCCAGCGCGGCAGGTCTGGTGAAAGAGACGGCAACGGGGCGCTTTTCCTGGTTGCGCGTCGTCGGTGAACACTTTCCGTGTCTGCAGGAAAGATACGAAGACCGCAAACGGCGCCTTGTCACCCGCCAGCATCGAGAGATCGAAAAGACCGGCAAGCGTGAACCGAATCTCACAGGCCTGCTTCGGATTGGGATTCAGTTTGCGCTGAGGCAGGGCGGATCCGCTGGCAAGCGTATTGACGTCGGCGCGGCCCGTGTCCGCGTGGATCGGCGCCAGGCAGATCAGTGCTGGAAATGCTCAGCGCAGGGTCTGCGTGGAAAAATCGCCAAAGGCGCGGTGCCACACTGCGATATCTTCTGTGCTTGCATGATGTGATGTTCCACGCGCGTTCGGCGTTTTCCTGGTTCATGGGCGTCGCGAGTAAAAAACCGCGCACCTCCGCAAGGAGGGGCGCGGCGACGGAACGCCTTCCCTTCGCGGAGGATGGCGCCATCAACGGAGTTGGTCGTAGCGCGTGGACCGCGCTATCCGGTTTAGAAGCGGTGGCGCAGGCCCACGCCTACTTCCGTGGCCTTGATGCCGTCCACGAAGGCCCAGTTGCTGGTGTGCGATGCGATTGCGTAGACATCGGTGCGCTTGGACAGGCTGTAGTTGTAGCCCAGGCTGTAGGTGTTGCTGGCTGAGTCGCCGCCCGTCAGCTTCTTGTTGTTGGCATCGGCGCGTTGCCATGACGCGAACAGGCTGCTGCCGCCGCCCAATGGCGCGGACAGCCCGATGAAGTACGAATTCGACCGGAAGCCCTTGGAGAACGCATACGAAGGCGTGCCGGTGAAGGCGCCGACACTGCCGCCGTTGGGCAGCTTCTTGCCGGCGAACCAGCCGTCGGTGACGCGGTTGTAGGCCAGCGCCAGCTTGAACACCTCGAAGTCGTACGATCCGCCGATCACGTAGGAGCGCGGCGTGGCGCTGGTCTCGGCCGGGCTCAGCTTGTTGGATGCGTTGAGCTGGTCGTAGGTGACGAAGGCATTGACCGGTCCGTTGTCGTAGCGCAGGCCGGCGGTGATCGCCCGGGTGTTGTCCGCCGTGGCGAAGCCGGTCTGGCTGTCCTTCAGGTCGTTGATGTTGCTGGAATAGCCGATGGCGGCGCGCAGTCCGCCCATGGAGGGCGTCTCATAGACCAGCAGGTTGTCGTAGCGCGGATAGTAGGACGAGCTGAAACCCAGGCCGGCGCCGGTGTTCAGCTGGTTGAAGCCGCCGCCGAACGATGAGCCCAGCATGCCCGAGAAATAGCGCGTGCCCACGTTGTATTGGCGTCCGAAGCGGAACTCGCCCCATTCGGCGCTGCCCAGGCCGATGGTGGCTTCGCGCCCGAACAGGCGATTTTCCTGCAGCGAGCTGCCATTGCGGCTGTCGAAGCCCGATTCCAGTTGGAACACGGCATACAGCCCGCCGCCCAGGTCTTCCTTGCCACGCAGGCCCCAGCGCGATCCGGCCGTGGTGCCGGTGGTGGCGCCCATGCGACTCACGCCGCTGCCGGTCGTGACGCCGGTCTTGGGGTCGGTGTAACTGCCGTTGATCCGGGTGTAGCTGATGCCGGTGTCGATCAGGCCGTACAGCGTGACCGAGGTTTCCGCCTGCGCGGCGGCGGACAGCGCCGCGCCCAGAGTGGCCGCGAAGATCTTCTTCATTCAAAGGCTCCGTTGATATGGAATGTGAGTGGAGCCAAGCCAGCGGCGCCGCCGCGCGGGGGTGCGAGCGCAGGTGGTGCGGGAACCGGGGCTTGGCCAGCCAAGTTTGGAAGCCGCCGTTCGACAGACAGCCGACATTCAAATTACGAATCCGATCGCCGCGCGCTGCATTTTCTGTCATCTTTTTCTGCGGCTCGCGCAGGCGCAGGCCGTTCGCGGGATTGCGCGAGTCGCGTCAGGCAGAGCCGTGTTGCGACGACACAACACGGCTGGTATCGCCTATCAGAATCGATGACGCAGGCCCGCGTATGCGTCCAGGGCTTGAACGCCGTCGACGAAGGCCCAGTTGCGGGTATGAGAGACCAGCGCGTACAGGTCGGTGCGCTTGGACAGGTTATGGCTGTAGCCCAGGCTGTATGTTTGGCCGGTGGCGTCGCCGCCTGTCAGTCGTGAGGTGTTGATGTCAGTGCGCTGCCATGAAGCGAACGCATGTCCCGACAGGCCCGTCGGAACGGCGAGCGCGATGACATGGGAATTGGAGCGCAGTCCCTTGGAAAACGCATACGTCGGGGTGCCTGCCAATCCACCCACGCGGCCGCCGTCGCGAAAGCTCCTGCCGGCGAACCAGCCGTCGGCCACGCGGTTGTGGGCCACTGCGATCTTCAGCGCGGTGAAATCGTATGAGGCGCCGATGATGTAGGCGCGGGGCGTGGCGGCGGCCTGGGCGGCGCTGAGCAGCCGGGAAGCGTTGAGCTGGTCGTAGCCGAGGAAGGCGCTGAGCGGGCCCCGGGCGTATTGCAGGGCGGCGGTGATGGCGCGCGTGTTGTTGGCGGTCGCATAGCCGGTTTCGGCATTGCGCGTGTCGTTGACGCTGAAGGCGTATCCGGCGGCGGCCTTGATGCCGCCCATCGACGGCGTTTGGTAGAAGACCTGGTTGTCGTAGCGCGGGAAGGACGCCGAGCTCATGCCCAGTCCGTACCCAGTATGCAGCAGGCTGAAACCGCCGAATGCCGGACCCAGCATGTCGAGGAAGTAGCGCGTGGCGGCGTTGTACTGACGGCCCAGACGCAGCTCGCCCCAGCGGGCGTTCAGCAGGCCGACGGTGGCCTGGCGGCCGAACAGGCGGCCTCCTTGCAGGCTCCTGCCGTTGCGGCTGTCAAAGCCCGATTCCAGCTGGAACACGGCATGCAGGCCGTCGCCCAGGTCTTCCTTGCCGCGCAGGCCCCAGCGCGGTCCGGATGCCCCGCCGCTCAGGGCGCCCAGGCGGCTCTTGCTGACTCGCAGGGTACGTCCGGTTGCGGGATCCTTGTAGGCGCCGCTCAGCCTTGTGTAGCCCATGCCCGCATCCATCAGGCCGTAAAGCGTGATGGATGCGGGGACTTGCGCCGTGGCGGTCTGCATGACCAACGTGGTCGTTGTTGCAGCGAGCAATTCCTTCATCATGTGCGCTGTCTCCCCTGTTGTTATGTCGCGCCTTGTGCAGCCGTTCTTGCCGGCAATGCGGGTTTATTTTGGTGTCGGGAAGAGAACGGGCAGGTGACCGGGGAATTACAAATTTGATTGACTTGCTTCGAATGGTTTTGTGGGAGCGTGGGCGCCTGCTGCGGGCTGCCCGGCATCCGTCGCTCGCACGACGGCGTCTGGCGGCTTGTTGCGCGGTGTATGCTCGCGGTCCTGCGGCGCGATGGAATACGCCGCGCCTGTCAGAGGTCTGGCCCATGTCCTGTTTCGTAAAGTCCGCATCGCGCTTGTTTGCCGTTCCAGATCGCACCGCCGTCTCGCGCAAACGCGTGTCAGGCCTGTTCGCGGCGGCGGCATTGAGTCTGGCCGCCAGCCAGGCCCAGGCGGTTGGATTCCAGCGCGTCAGCTTGCCCATGGACATGGACGGCCCCGCGCTGCAAGGCGCGGCGTGGTACCCCTGCAACGCGCCGGAGGTCGAAATCACGGTCGGCCGTAGCGTCATCGCCGGCACGCCGGACTGCCCGATGCCGGCGGGGCCGATGACGCTGGTGGTGATGTCGCACGGCTCGGGCGGGTCTTTCCTTGGCCATCACGACACGGCGCGGGCGCTGGCCGAGGCCGGCTTCGTGGTGGCCGCGCTGAACCACACGGGCGACAACGCCCTGGACCGCTCGCGGCAGGGCTACCTGTCGATCTTCTCGACGCGTCCGCGCGAGATCCGACGGCTCATCGACTACATGACCGGCGCCTGGCCGGGCAGGGCGCAACTGCGTTCCGACGCGGTCGGCTTCTTTGGTTTCTCGCGTGGCGGCTATACCGGCCTGGTGCTGGCGGGCGCCGCGCCGGATTTCAGTCAGGGGTTGTCGTTCTGCGAATCGCAGCCGGGGCTGCCCATGTGTCGCGACATCGCGGCAGGCAAGGCGCCGGTCCAGCCTTACCCGAAGGATGTCCGCGTCAAGGCCCTGGTGATCGCCGATCCGCTCAATGCGTTCGCGCCGTCGGCCTTGGCCGGCGTGGCCGCGTCTGTCCAGCTGTGGGCGTCCGGGCAGGGCGGTGACGGCGTGACGCCTGCCAGCGTGGAAGCGCTGCGCCAGGGCTTGCCGGCGGGGACTGATTTCCGCCGGGTCGCCGGCGCGGGTCATTTTGCGTTCGTGGCGCCGTGCTCGCAGGCGCAGGCCGACGCGCTGCCGTCGCTGTGCACCGATGGCCCGGGTTTCGACCGGGCGGCTTTTCATCGCGATTTCAACGCCGGCGTCGTCGCTTTCATGCGCCAGGCCCTGCGCTGAAGCTCGGGCCGAAGCGGGTAGACTGGCGGCTGGACCCCACGGGAGCGTTGACTTGGCCACCACCCTGCGCCGATACACCGAACTGCCTTACCTGATCGACTACCTGCAATCGGGCGAGCTCGCGCTGCTCAATCCCAAGGCCTGGGACGACCGCAACGATTCGTTCTATATCGAGGAGTACGCGCGCGCCAGGGAACTGGAGGGCATCTATGCCTTGTGCCTGGCCGAGGCCTTCGAGACCTACCACCACTGGCGCGTTTTCTCGAACGGCAGCGGCGGCGTGTGCATCGAGTTCGACAAGGACAAGCTCATCGCCGAGGTAGCCGACGTGCCGGGCCTGCGCGCCGAGACCGTGCAGTATCGCACCATCAAGGCGCTTCGCGAACAGCCCGTGGCCGAGTCCGACCTGCCGTTCCTGAAGCGCCACGCGTTTCGCGACGAGAAGGAGTTCCGGCTCTTCGTCGGCAGGAAGACGCGCGACACGCCCTTGCTGCGCGTGCCGGTGGACCGGTCGGCGGTCCGGCGCGTGACGCTCAGTCCCTGGTTGCCGGCGTCGGTCTGCGATCAGGTCAAGAAGTTGCTCAAGACCATCGAGGGTTGCGCCAAGCTGCGCGTGTACCGTTCCTCGCTGGTGGAAAACGAGGAATGGAAACGCCTGGCGCGGCCGCGCTAGACGTCTCGCGAGCGAACCGATCCGGGCGGAGCGCGGCGACGCCCAACCCCCTTAATTCATGCGCCGCGCATCGCGGCCCGCACCCATGATGACACCCGCTGAAATCCTGCAAGCCTATGCCAGCCTGGGCTGGAAGAACAACAACGACCCGATGTCACAGGTGCTGGCGCTGCGGCGCGAGGATCCTGCCGCGCTGGGCGAGCTGGTGCTGGGCTTCCTGGACAGCGGGCAAAAGCACTCGACCTTCATCGACACCGCGCTGGACCTGATGGACGATGCATCGTATGCCGCCACGCTGCGGCGGGTCTGGCAGGATGCGCGGGACGGCAAGCACGGCGAGGCGATGGAAGAGGTGCTGGATTCGGCGGCGCTGCAATGGCCTGAACTGTATTCGGGCAGTTGGGAGCAGCTGCTGGCGGCGACGCGCGCCGAAGCCGGCGGGCCGCGCTACTACGCGGACTTCGCCTGGCGGGCGATGGACGCGGCCACGGCGCATGAATGGCTGGACCGCCTGGATGGCGAGACCGACGAAACGCTGCGGCGCAGCCGCGCCGTGGCGTTGCTGCATGCGCGCCAGCCCGATGTGACGCTGGAGGCGTGGCGCCGGGCCTGCGCCGGACAGCCGGACATGGACCAGGAGGCCTGGATGGACCTGTTGGGCTATGCGCTGGAAGAGGGCGGACTGCGGCCACTGCATGACAGCCGCCCGCTGCACATCTCCGCCAGCGCCGCGCAGCGCCGTCACATGGACGCCTCGCAACCGGCGTGGCGGCGCGAGATCCGCGCGCTGCATCCGACCTGGAAGCGCTTCGACGGCCCCGGCAAGGACGCCACGGCGGTGCAGCTGGCGGGCATGGGCGGCGCATTGCCGGGTACTTGCGGCCTGTGTCACGGCCCGTTGCACCGCCTGTTGTCGCTCGACCAGCCGGCGCGCGCCGGCATCGCCTGCGACGGCCCGCTCAGCTTCGGCGTCTGCCTGTCCTGTCTGGGCTGGGAGGAGTCGGCCCTGTTCTACCGGCATGGCGCCGAGGGCCTGCCGCAAGCCCATCCCACGCAGCGCAAGGACGTGGCGATCGAGCCGCAGTTTCCCGCCGAACCGCTGGCGTCGGCCGAGGTCACGCTGTTCGAGGCGCCCGCGCGCTGGGCCTGGCAGGATTGGGGCGACTCGAACGGCCAGCAGAACCTGAGCCGCGTCGGCGGCGCGCCCAGCTGGGTGCAGCAGGCCTGGTATCCGCCTTGCCCCGATTGCGGCCACAAGATGTCCTTCGCTTTCCAGTTGGACTCCGACCTGCCGCAGGACGACGGCAACGAATGGATGTGGGGCAGCGGCGGTTGCAACTACAGTTTCTGGTGCGCGCATTGCCGCGTCAGCGGACATTTCTGGCAGTGCACCTAGTCTGCCGTCCCGCGGAGACGCCCGCAAGAAATCCACCCCTGGCCGCATGGCGCCGGCCATCCCCGGGCCGGCGGCGGGCGGTGTATTCTCGCAGTCGTGCGGCGCCTGCATGACAGGCGGTCCAGGCACATCCGAACCCGCCGGCCGGCGCCGATCCCGCGCCGGGCCGCTTCGAGAATAGACAGGAGACAAGCATGTTATTGACCGAAGAGCAGCAGAGCGTCCAGGAGATGGCGCGCCGTTTCGCCCAGGAGCGCCTGGCGCCCGGATCCGAACGCTGGGACCGTGAGCACGAGTACCCCGCCGAGGCGATCCGCGAGATGGCGGAGCTGGGCTTCTTCGGCATGCTGGTGCCCGAGGAATGGGACGGCAACGCCAGCGGCTATCTGTCCTACGCCGTGGCTTTGGAGGAAATCGCGGCCGGCAACGGCGCCTGTTCCACCATCATGAGCGTGCACAACTCCGTGGCTTGCATGCCGATCCTGAAATTCGGCACCGACGAGCAGAAGGAACGCTTCCTGCGTCCGCTGGCGCGCGGCGAGCATATCGGCGGCTTCGCGCTGACCGAGCCGCAAGCCGGCTCGGACGCCAGCAGCCTGCGCACCCGCGCGCGCCGTGACGGCGACCATTACGTGATCAACGGCGCCAAGCAGTTCATCACGTCCGGGCGCACCGGCCAGACCGTGATCGTGTTCGCCGTCACCGACCCGGACGCCGGCAAGCGCGGCATCTCGGCTTTCATCGTCCCGACCGACACCCCGGGCTACCAGGTCGTGCGCGTCGAGGACAAGCTCGGACAGAATCTGTCCGACACCTGCCAGATCGCCTTCGAGGACATGCGCATCCCGGCCGCGTGGCGGCTGGGCGAGGAAGGCCAGGGCTACAAGATCGCGCTGGCCAACCTTGAGGGCGGTCGCATCGGCATCGCCTCGCAGGCGGTGGGCATGGCGCGCGCGGCCTTCGAGTGCGCGCGCGATTATGCGCGCGACCGGCAGGCTTTCGGCAAGCCCATCATGGAGCACCAGGCCGTGGCCTTCCGCCTGGCTGACATGGCCACGCGCATCCACGCGGCCAGGCAGATGGTGCTGCACGCGGCGGCCTTGCGCGAGGCCGGCAGGCCGGCGCTGACCGAAGCCTCGATGGCCAAGCTGTACGCGTCCGAGATGGCCGAGCAGGTCTGCTCGGCGGCGATCCAGACGCTGGGCGGCTACGGCTACCTGAAGGATTTTCCGGTCGAGCGCATTTATCGCGACGTGCGCGTCTGCCAGATCTACGAGGGCACCAGCGACATCCAGCGCCTGGTGATCGCCCGCAGCCTGGCCTGAGCGCGCCGTTCTTTCCACGGCCGGTCGTGCCGGACCGGATCACGGGCCCAGATCATCGGCCGTAACTGCCGGGCGGACCTGCGGGACGGGCGGTCCGCCGGCGCCGCAGCCACAGGCCATAGACGACGAGATTGCCAGCGACCAGCAAGGTGGCCAGCACGATCTGCGTCTCGCGGGTTAACCCTTCCGGGTAGATGGCGGCGGTCAGATAGTGCTCGATGAAGCCGCCGGCATAACCCTGCTGGCCGGCGCGGGCGCGCAACGCGTTTTCCAGCGGCGTCAGCGGACAGAGCCAACCCATGCCGATCACCAGCGCGCCCCAGGCCAGCGCGGGCAGGTGCAGCCACGCCAGGCGCGGACGCCACAAGGCCAGCAGGCCGCCGAACATCACGAAGGCGATGAAGACCGCGTGGAAAGCCAGCACCAGGTCGGCGAGCGTGCGGTAGAGCATGGCGGGAATTCCGGAAAATGGGCGGGGTTCGCGACCATCGCAATGGCGCGGCCCGGGATCGCGGCTTACGGCTTGCGGCGTCCCGGCGGCCCGCGCTCAGGTTTTCAGGTCGCGCAGCAGCTTGGCCAGTTCGGGCGCCTGCATCAGCGAGACGCCGTTCGCACGCGCGTATTGCAGGGCCGTGTCGGGCACTTCGCCCAGGGCGATGCAGATGGCTTCGCGCGCGCCGCGGCGTTCGCGTTCGGCCTGCAATTCTCGCAAGGGCTCGACGCCGACGCGCGCCGCCTTCCAGCGCCGGGCGCCGACGATGGCGACGTGGCCGTCCTTGCTCAGGGCGAAATCGGCGCCGGGCGCCTGCAGGCGCTCGACCTCGCAGCCGTCGCGCTGGAAGCCGGCTTGAACCGCGCGGGAAAAATCCGTCCAGGACATCGCGGCGGCGGCCTGCGCCACGGCCTGCACGCGCGTCTCGGACGGCGCGCGCAGCTGCTTCCAGGCCGCCATGATGGCGATCACGGCGAAGGGGATGGCGGCGAACACGCCCATGGCCGCGTACTCCAGCGGCAGCGCGGCGAAACCACCCACGCTCAGCAGCGCCGCGATGGCCGCGCTGATCCACCAGGGTGAGCGCAGCAGCACCGCGAAGATGGAATTCCGGGGCATCTTGAATTTCATGGCGGATCGGGCTCGGTGGGTGGCAGGGGCGGGGTCAGGCCGCGTCGTCGTGGCCGTCGCCATCGCCGTCGCGCACCACGATGCGCAGGTCGCCGATGTCGACGATCTGGCCGGCGCGGATCTTGGCGGTCTTGCGGTGCTCGACCACGCCGCCCACGCTGACATGTCCCTCGGCGACCAGCATCTTGCCGGCGCCGCCGCTGTCGCAGGCGCCGGTCGCCTTGAGCAGCTGGTTCACTTCAATATACGGACAGCCGGGCGCGAGGGTGAATTCGATGATGGGCATGGCGAGGGAAATATCCAGGAAAGCGGACGTCAGGCCGGGCCATTGGCGGCCGGCGGATTGGCGGGCGGGGGCGGGTTGCCGGCCGAAGGCACGTCGCCTGGCGCTCGGACGCTGGGCTCGGCGCGCGCCATCCAGGCGATCAGCGAGGAACGCATGGCTTCCTCCACCGACATCTGGATCGGCTGCACCCATTCCTGCGGCACGAACACGGTGTAGCCGCCAATCATGTAGCCCATGGGCAGGTAGACCGCCACGCGCGCGCCCGGACTGAAGCCTTCGGGCAGGCCGTCCAAGTTGCGCCGAGTCACCAGGCCGACCAGTTCCAGCTGCTGGCCGGGAATGCGCAGGATCACGACCTGCTGCGCATTGGTCTTGGCGCTGGGCGAGAAATAGTCGGCGAAGCTCTTGAGCGAGGAATAGATGCTTTTGACCACGGGCAGGTTGGTGAAGGGCGTTTCCACCAGCGTCAGGACGCGCTTGACGCGCTCCTTGGACACCAGGTAGCCGATCAGCAGAATGCCGAGGATGCCCAGGGCCAGGCCCATGCCCGGCACGTAGAAGCCACCGATGAACGGGCGCAGGAAGGTCAGCGCCACGGCCTCGGTCCAGGCCAGGAAGATATACAGCAGGTATACCGTCAGGGCCAGGGGCAGGACCGTGATCAGGCCACGGAAGAAGTATTTATAGAGACGGTGCATAGGCGAAAACAAGCATCAGGACGCGCGCCGCAGGGCAGGCGCGGGGCCGGCCGGGGAGCAAAAGGGGTGCCAGCATACCAGCCGCTGGCCGCCGGCTCTGTTACAAATCGCGCGCGTCTATCTATCGACGGGCAGATACAGCGATTCCTTGATCTCTTCCATCACGATGTAGCTGTGCGATTCGGCGGAAGCGGGCAGGCGCTTGAGGATCTCGCCGAGCAGGCGGCGGTATTCGTTCATTTCGCTCAGGCGCGCCTTGACCAGGTAGTCGAACTCGCCGGACACCAGGTGGCATTCCATGACTTCGGGCACGTACAGCAGTTCCTGCTTGACCTTGTCGAACACGTCGCCGGACTTGGCGGACAGCTTGATTTCCAGGAACACCAGCAGGTTCTTGCCCAGCGCCGCCGGATTGACGCGCGCGTGGTAGCCGGTGATCACGCCCTCGCGCTCCATGCGCTTGATGCGGTCGGAGCAGGGGGTGGCGGACAGGTTCACGCGCTCGGCCAATTCCGTGACCGGAATGCGGCCCTCGCGCTGAAGGATATCCAGGATTTTCAGGTCTAGGCGGTCCAGTTCGCGCATTTCACTTTCGCAGGGTCAAAAAGCAGGGTTGGTCGGGAAAAAGCACTGCCAAAGCAAAATCTTCAGTGATATTCACTGTGATAAGGGTCATAGACTACCGAAATTCCTGCATAAAACCAACCATCGGAAAGAATCATGCATGTGATCGTCCTCGGCAGCGGTGTCATCGGCACGACGACCGCCTATTACCTGGCCCGCCAGGGCGCCAAAGTGACGGTGCTGGACCGCCAGCCCGCGGCCGCCAAGGAGACCAGCTACGCCAACGCCGGCCAGGTCTCGCCCGGTTATTCCACGCCGTGGGCCGCGCCCGGCATTCCGATGAAGGCCATCAAGTGGCTGTTCCAGAAGCATGCGCCGCTGGCGATCCGCCTGGACGGCAGCCTGTTCCAGCTGAAATGGATGGCGGCCATGCTGGCCAACTGTTCGGCCGAGCGCTACGCGGTCAACAAGGAACGCATGCTGCGCCTGTCCGAGTACAGCCGCGATTGCCTGCGCGAACTGCGCGCGGCCACCGGCATCCATTATGAAGAGCGCACGCGCGGCACGCTGCAGCTGTTCCGCACCGAGGCGCAGCTGGAGGCGGCCCGCCGCGACATCGCCGTGCTGGAAGAGGTCGGCGTGCCCTACGAGCTGCTGGACCGCAACCGCCTGGCCACCGCCGAGCCGGCCCTCGAACGCTCCAGCCACAAGCTGAGCGGTGGTCTGCGCCTGCCCAACGACGAGACCGGCGACTGCCATCTGTTCACCACCCGCCTGGCGGCCATGGCCGCCGAGCTGGGCGTGGAGTTCCGCTATGGCCAGAACGTGGCCGGCCTGAACACCGCGGGCGGCCAGATCACCGGCGTGCGCGTCGGCGACGAGGTGCTGACCGCCGACCGCTACGTGGCCGCCTTCGGCAGCTACACGCGCGGCTTCCTGGAGCCGCTGGGCCTGGACCTGCCGGTCTATCCGCTCAAGGGCTATTCGCTGACCGTGCCCATGGTCGACGAGTCCGCCGCGCCGGTGTCGACCATCCTGGACGAAACCTACAAGATCGCCGTGACGCGCTTTGACCAGCGCATCCGCGTCGGCGGCATGGCCGAGGTGGCGGGTTTCGACCTGCGCCTGAAGGACGCCCGCCGCAAGACGCTGGAGATGGTGGTGGATGATCTCTTCCCCGGCAGCGGCGACCTGCCGCGCGCCGAATTCTGGACCGGCCTGCGGCCGATGACGCCGGATGGCACGCCGGTGGTGGGCGCCACCCGCTACGACAACCTGTTCCTGAACACCGGCCACGGCACGCTGGGCTGGACCATGGCCTGCGGTTCGGGCAAGCTGGTGGCGGATCAGGTCATGGGCCAGCGTCCGGCCATCCGCGCCGACGACCTGGGCCTGTCGCGCTACGACCGGGGCGCCGCGCGCAGCCAGCCGCTGGTGCTGGGCGGCAAGGGCGCCTGAGCCCGACTGACGTTTGTCTCCAGCGCTGGCCAGAAGCCGGCGCCTTTATACGGCCCGCCCGGCGCACGATACCGGCCGGGCCGTCGTTTATCCAGCGTCGCCAATGACGCCTTGCCGGGTGACATGGCGGTCAACCAGGCGGGGCGATGCGCGGCTGCTGTGGGTGACGGCAGGGTCCCTGTCGAGGGCCGTCCGCGCCCGCGCGCTTGTGACACAATCGCCGCATGACGCATATCCTGCATACCGCCGACTGGCAGATCGGCCGCCAGTACGGCCAATTCGATTCCGATGACGCCGCCATGCTGGCCGAGGCCCGCTACGACGCCGTGGCCCGGATCGCCGAACTGGCGGCCCAGCGCGGCGTGGACGCGGTGCTGGTGGCCGGCGACGTGTTCGACACGCAAGGCATCTCCGACCGTGGCATCCGTCGCCTATTCGGCGCGCTGGGCGCCTACGCCGGCCCCTGGGTGATGATCGCCGGCAACCACGACGCCGCGCTGGCCGACAGCGTCTGGACCCGCGCCATCCAGCTGGGCTGCGTGCCCGCCAATGTGCATGTGCCGCTGCGCGCCGGCGTGGTGGACCTGCCCGGCGCCAACCTGGCGGTGCTGGCCGCTCCGCTCACCCAGCGCCACACCTACGATGACGTGACCCAGGCGTTCGACCTGATGGAAAGCGAGGCCGGCCGCGTGCGCGTCGGACTGGCGCACGGCAGCGTCACGGGCCGCTTGCCGGACACCATCGACGCCACCAACCCTATCGCGGCGGACCGCGCTGCGCGCGCGCGGCTGGACTATCTGGCGCTGGGCGACTGGCACGGCTGCCTGCGGGTGGACGAGCGTTGCTGGTATGCGGGCACGCCCGAGCAGGATCGCTTCCGGGGCAATGAGCCGGGCTATGTGCTGGACGTGCGCATCGCTGGCCCGGGCGCGGCGCCGGAGGTCGAGCGCGTGGCCCTGGGCCGCTACCGCTGGTCCGCCTGGCGCGAGACGCTGAGCCTGCCGACCGATGCCCAGGCGCTGGCCGACCGTCTGGCCGCGCTGCGCGGCGAGGACGTGCTGAAGCTGGAGCTGGCCGGCCATGTCGGCATGCCCGGCTGGGAGCTGCTGCAACGCGCTGCGGGCGAGGCGGCCGCGCAGGCGCGCGCGCTGCTCTGTGATTTCTCGGGCCTGCTGCTGGAGCCGGACGAGGCCGATTTCGCGCAGCTGGGCGCCAGCGGCTACGTGGCCGAGGTCGCGGCGCAGTTGCAGGCGATGCAGGCCGCGCCGGGCGACGAGGCGCAAGCCGCCGTTGCCTCCGAGGCGCTGCGGCTGCTGCTGCGGATGCAGCGCGAGGCAGCGGCCGAAGGAGGCGCGCAATGAAGCTGTCGCGCATCGTCGTGGAAGAATTCCGCAAGTTCCGCCAGCCCCTGGCGCTGGACGGCCTGCAGCCCGGGCTGAACCTGTTTGTCGGCCCCAACGAGGCCGGCAAGAGCACCGTGGCGGCGGCCATCCGCGCCGCCTTTCTCGAGCGCTACAGCACCAAGACGGTCGCCGATCTGGCGCCGCGCGGCGAATCCGGCGCGCGGCCCAGCGTGGAGCTGGCGTTCAGCCACGCGGGGCGTGACTACGTGCTGAAAAAGCAGTTCCTGACTAAGGCGCGCTGCGAGCTGCTGATCGATGGCGGCGCCGAACGCCTGGACGGCGAGGCGGCCGAGAATGCGCTGGCGGCGCTGTTGGGCTTCGACTTGCCCGGACGTGGACAGAGCAAGCCCGAGCAGGCGGGCATCCCCGGGCTGCTGTGGATCCAGCAGGGCGAGGGCCAGTCGCTCAGCGCGCCGGCTGGCCACGCCCAGGGCCATCTGCGAGAAGCGCTGACGCGCCTGTCCGGCGAACTGGCGGCCGGCGATGGCGACAGGCTGTTCGAGCGCGTGTCCGCCGAGCGCGGCGCGCTGCTGGACGCGCGCAACGGCAAGCCCAAGGGCGTGTTCAAGGATGCCGATGAGGCGTTGGCGCGCGCGCGGTCGGCGCGCGATGACGCTTTGCGCGCCAAGGCGCAGTTGGACGCGGACGTCGACCGGCTGGCCGCCTTGCGCCAGGAACATGGGCAGGCGCAGCAAGCCGAGCCCTGGAAGGCGCTGGAAGCGCGGGCCGCCGAGGCGCGCACGCGCCTGGCGGCTCTGGCGCGCGAGCGCGAGACGCTGGAAGGCTTGCGCCGCGAGCTGGCGCAGGCCGCCAGCAATCTGGGCCTGTTGCAGGATCAGGTCGGGCGCGACCAGCAGGATGAAGCCGAACTGCGGACGCTGGAACAGCAGGCGCAGGCGGCCGCCGAGCGCCTGCGCCAGTCCGAGGCGCCGCTGGCGCGCGCGCTGCAACAGCGCGACGCGCAACGCGCCGCCGCCGACGCGGCGCGGCTGGCCTTGACGGCGGCGCAGGCGCAGGCCGATCGGCGCGACCTGGAACAGCAATTGCGCCAGCTGGACGCCGACACGGAGCGCCTGGATGGCGCGCTGAAAGCGGCGGATGAACTGATTGCCCAGGGATCGGCGCTCAAGGCCGAGGTGGTTGGCATCGAAGTGCTGGACGCCGATCTGCAGGGACTGCGCGGGATCGAAAGCCAGCGGGCCAGCCTGCGCGCCCAGCTGCAGGCCGTGGCCACGCGGCTGTCGTACCGATTGGAGCCGGGCGCGCGGGCGCTGCTGGACGGCCGCGAACTGGAGGTCGACGGGCAACTGCTGTTGACGGCGGCGGCGGAGCTGGAACTGCCCGGCGTGGGCCGGCTGCGCATCGAGCCGGGCGGCAAGGACCTGCCCGCGCTGCAACGCGAACTGGCCGCGCTGGACGCCGAAGGGGCGGCGCTGCTGGCCCGCCTGGGCGCGGCCAGCGTCGATGAGGTCGAGGCGCGCCATGCCCGCCATGCCGCGCTCAAGGGCGATCTGGAAGGCATGCGCAGGGCGTTGCAGATCCACGCGCCCAAGGGCATCGACATGCTGCGCGGCCAGCGCGACGAGGCGCTGGCGCGGCGCGATGCGCTGCGAGCGCGTCTGCATGCCTTGCCGCCGGCCGCCGCCGGCGAGGCCCTGGACCTCGCCTCGGCGCGGCAGGCCCTGGGCGAGGCGGAGGCTGCCGCCGAACACGCGGGCAATGCCTGGGCCGAGGCCCGGCGCGCGGCGGACGCGGAGGCAACCCGCGCCCAGATGCTGCAATCGCAGGCCACGGCCAGCCGGACCGCGCTGCTGTCGCCCGAGCGCGTCGCGCAGCGGCAGGAGCGGGCAGGGCGGCTGGCCGAGACGCGCAGCCATCATGATCTGCTGGCGCGGCGGCTGGGCGAGGCCGAGGCGGCGCTGGACGGCCAGCGCCCGGCGCTGATCGAGCAGGACGCGTTGCGCTTCGAACAGTCGGCCGCGCTGGAGCGCGAGGCGCAGCAGCGCCGGCACGGCGAGATGCTGCAATTGCAGGGCAAGCTGGACCAGGCCGGCGCGCAAGGCCTGGGCGAACGGCTGTCCGAGGCCGAGGCCGATTGCGAGCGGCTGCAACGTCGCCGCGACGAGCTGGATCGGCGCGCGCAGGCGCTGGACTTGCTGTTGCGGCTGCTGAGCGACAAGCGCGCGGCCGCCACCCAGCGGCTGCAGGCGCCGCTGGCGCGCCGGCTGCGTCATTACCTTGGGCTGCTGTTCCCCGAAGCGGCGCTGCGCCTGGACGATGCCTTGCTGCCCGCCGCCTTGCAGCGCGCCGGCGGCGAGGACGCGCTGGACAGCCTGAGTTTCGGCACCCGCGAGCAGCTGGGCATCCTGGCGCGCTTCGCCTACGCCGACCTGTTGCAGGAGGCGGGGCGTCCGACGCTGCTGGTGCTGGACGATGCACTGGTTCACGCCGACGAGGGCCGCCGCGACTTCATGAAGCGGGCGCTGTTCGATGCCGCGACACGCCACCAGATCCTGATGTTCACCTGCCATGGCGAGGCCTGGCGCGACCTGGGCGTGGCGCAGCGGCGCATCGGCGACGCGTAGGCTGGGCGTATGACGCGGACGAATTACGCGGACGAATGATGCGGACGCACGACTTCGAGCGGTGTTCCGAGCCGCGAATGGCGGGCTCGCTCAAGTCGCGTGACGCCGCTGGACGCGCCCGCTGTCCGCGCGTAGACTACGGCACTTGACCCTGTGCGGTATCCAGGTCGGACGCCACGTCCGGCCCGTGTCCGCACAAGAAAGAGGCGATCCTTCCTGATCTCCGGGTCGTTCACCCCCAAGCTCATGTCCGACTTCCTGTCCATCGCCGTCACCGCCAGCGCCGTCCGCGCAGCGGGCACGCGCGCGCCGGCACGGGCCATGACGCGAGGCGCGGTGGTCTCTCCTCCTGTCGCAGCGGCGCCGCCGCCCGCGGCCCCGCCGACCGTCGTCGGGGTCGTCTCCGTCGTCGCGGGCCCGTACCCGCCGTCGGCCGTCGTCCGCCGCTAAGGCGCTTCCCGCTCGTTCCGATCCGTTCGGGCGATCCGGTACGCGCCGCGCTTCGTCCAATCACGCTCCTGCCTGGCCCGCCAACCGCCTGCCTTGACGCCTGAACGCGTCCGGCGGTTCGCGCATCCGTCTCGCCGCTTTCCCGCGACGGGATGGCCCGGACTCGAGCCTGTTCACTCATCGACAGGTAGAAACTCATGTCTTTCAACCGGAATGCGTGGGCCGCACATGGCTCCACTTCCTTGTTCGTGCTGCTGTGGAGCGGCGGCGCGATCTTCGCCAAATGGGGGCTGGCGCATGCCTCCGCCTTTGGCTTCCTGCTGCTGCGCTTCGTGCTGGCGCTGACGGTGTTGCTGGCGATTTGCGCCGGTCGCCGCCGCTGGCTGCCGGCGCCGGGCACGCGCGTCAGCGTGGCGCTGACGGGCTTCCTGCTCATCGGCTGCTATTCCATCTGCTATCTGCTGGCGCTGGACCACGGCGTCACGCCAGGGGTGTTGGCGACCCTGCTGGGCGCGCAGCCCATTCTGACGCTGGCGCTGATGGAGCGGCGCTTCGACGCGGGCCGCGTGTCGGGCCTGTTGCTGGCCCTGGCCGGGCTCATCATGGTGGTGTTCCAGAGCATCGCCTTGGCGCGCTATTCGGCGGCGGGCATCGGCTTCGCCCTGGCCGCGCTGCTGAGCATGACGGCGGGCGCCATCCTGCAGAAGCGCGCCAGCCAGCCGCCCATGGACGTGATGCCGCTGCAATACGCGGTCAGCCTCGTCCTGTGCCTGCTGTTCGCGCCGTTCCAGCCCTTGTGGGCGGACTGGAGCATCGGTTTCGTGTTGCCCTGGCTGTGGATGGGCCTGGTGATCTCGGTGGGCGCGACGCTGCTGTTCTACCGCATGATCCAGGCGGGCAACCTGGTCAACGTGACCAGCCTGTTCTACCTGGTGCCGGTCGGCACGGCGCTGCTGGATTTCCTGATCCTGGGCAATCGGCTGCCGGTCTTGAGCCTGGTCGGGATGGCGGCGATCCTGCTGGGGCTGATGCTGGTGCTCAGGCCGGCGCGATAGCGGGGAGGGCGCCAGCTCTTGCGCGGCGGCTGGCGCCCGTGCGGCCTTGCCGTCGCGCGGGCGCCCGGCCCGGTCAGGCCAGTTCCAGTTCCCGCGCTTCCCAATGCCCGCTGACCAGCTGGCTGGGGCGCTCGCTCGCGATGACCCTGGCGCAGACCGGCCAGGCGTCCAGGCGCACGTTCAGGCCGGCATAGATGCCGTGGCCGGGGCCGGCCGTGATGGCGCCTTGCGCCTGGATGCCTTCGCCCGCGCGGATGGCGCCCTCGGCGCGGATGTCCTCGCCGGCGATCATGCCCCAACCGGCGGCCAGGTGCTCGCCGCAATCGACGGACGCGCCGGCCTGGATGCCGCAGCCGGCGCTGAGCGCCTTGGCGGCGATGACCGAGCCGCCCGCCTTGAGGCCCTGGCCGCAGGCGATGGCGTCGTCGCAGGCCACGTCCTGGCCCGCGTGCAGATGGCCTCCCACGGTCATCTTGCCGCCCGCGCGCACATCCCATTTGGCGCGCGCGTTGCCGGCGCAGTCCAGCGTGTCGGCCGTCTCGATGCCCCATTCGGCGCTGATGTCGCCGCCCGCGCGCAGCAGGCCGGCGCTGGCGATCTGGGCGCCCGACTGGATGTTCTCGCCGGCGATCACCGATTCGCCGGCGCGGATGCCGCCGCCCGCGATGATGCCGCGTCCGGCGCGCACCACGGAATCCACATTGATGCCCATGCGCACCTCGATCGTGCCGGCGAACACCACCGCGCTGGCGTCGATCTCGTCCAGCCGCAGCACCGCGTCGGTCGGGCCGAACTGGTCCAGCAGCCAGCAGGCATCGCCGACGCGGCCGTCGGCGACCAGGGCGTCGAGCACGGCCTGATAGTCGCCCTGTCCGTTGTGATCCCGCAGGAACCATTTGTAGCCGCCCGCGCAGGGATTCTTGGCTTTGACGAAATTCTTGGTGAGTTGCATGACGATAGGCGCAAAGGTCGTGTGCGCCCGGCCGGCCGCCGTCCGGTTCAGGGCGGACGGAAGCGGGCCGAGCGGCAGGGACCGCCGGCCTGGATGTGGGCGGGCGGTCCCGGGCCGAGGCCAGCGGCGGGCGCGGATGTGCGCAAGCAGCCGGCGGCGGGCCGGAAAAGGGTGGAAAACGGGAAGGGGCGCCGGCGGATTAGCCGGGCTTGGAGCGCGCGTAAGCGGAACGCGCGGCGACTTCCTGCGAGCTCAACAGGGTCGAGCGCAGGGCGCAAAGGGCGCTGGCGGCGTCAGGAGGGGAGGAAAGATCGGATCGCACGGGGGCAGATGCTACCACCGGGGCGATTGCAGTCAAGGGGCTGCGGTCCGGGCGCAACGGTCCGGCGCCGCCGCGCCCGGGGGAGCGGACGAGGCGGCGCGGCCGGCAGGGGCGTTCAGTTCGACAGCTTGATGTCGCGGTCCTTGGCGATGCGCTGGCGCAGTTCCAGTTCGCGCTTGATCAGGGCGGCGTATTCGGCCGGTGTGCTGCCGTCCACCAGCGAGCCGCCATCGGCCAGGCGCTGGGCGATCTTCGGATCCTTCAGCACCTTGACGGCGGCGGCGTGGATGCGATCGACCACGGCCTGCGGGGTGCCCGCCGGCGCGACCAGGCCATACCAGGCCATGTTGTCCATCTGCGGCAGGCCGGCTTCCCCGAAGTTCGGCACGTCCGGCAGCGAGGGCAGGCGCTTGGGCGCCTCGATCGCCAGGGCGCGTAGCTTGCCGGCCTGGATATGGGGCATGGAAGAGGGCAGGTTGTCGAATTGCGCGTTGACCTGGCCGGCGATCACGTCGTTCAGCGCCGGGCCCGAGCCACGGTATGGCACGTGCACCATGTCGGTATTGGTCAGCGACTTGAACAGCTCGCCGTCCAGGTGGCTGATGCCGCCGGTGCCGGACGAGGCATAGCTGTACTTGCCCGGGTTGTTCTTGAGCAGCGTGATGAATTCGGCCAGGGTCTTGGCCGGCACCGAGGGGTTCACGGTCAGGACGTTGGGCACGTTGACCAGATTGGTGATGGGGGTGAAGTCCTTGATCGGGTTGTAGGGGTTCTGCGGATTGGTGGCAGGGTTGGTGGCCATGGTGCTGACGGTGGCCACGCCCAGGGTGTAGCCGTCGGGCGTCGAGCGCACCAGGGAGTCGGCGCCGATGGAGCCGCCGCCGCCGCCCCGGTTCTCGACCACGACGGCCTGGCCCAGCTCGCGGGTCAGCCCCTCGGACACGATACGAGCGACGATGTCGGTGGTGCCGCCGGCGGCGAAGGGCACGATCAGGCGAATGGGTTTGCTGGGGTAGGCGTCGGCGGCCACGGCGGCCGAGCTGAGGCAGAGGCCCGCGAGGGCGGCGGCCAGGGCGGCCTTGGCTTGGGTAAGCGCGGTCAAGAGTCTTCTCCGTATCTTTTATCTTCTGAGGGACTGGGGCGGCGCCTGCGGGCCGCCTCCGTAGCGCGCCGCATTCCTTTTGAGAGCGCGTCACGGGGGCCATTCAACCGAGGAAGCCGGGGCAGGTCAAGCCGGGGGAGTCCCTGTCTGGCGCGGTGTGAGGAAGGGTGCGCGGCTCCGCCGCTCAGGGTTCTCACAGGGTCGGAATGCGCAATGATTGCGCAGCGATCCTGCCGTCATCGGACCGCTACGCGCATAAATCTCTGCATAACTTACAAGAATCTGATATTTTTCGGATGAGATTCTTGGCCGGTCTTGCAAGAAAACTATTGCGTTTGTTTCTCCCGTCGCCGTTCAATGGCGCAGATGTAGTTCCCGCGGGGCAACGCGTAGTGCAGCGACGCACCAGGCCAGGGTTCCGTCCGTCTTTGTCTTTCAATCCCCGGTCTGTTTCGTCTCTCGCTGCCTGGCGCTGGCGGGAGGGGGCCCGGACACTCTCGGAACGCCATGTCGCTGATCCTGATCCTCGCT
>MCND01000094.1_pt1 | contig 41485 bp, 46 predicted proteins | sample 778211 | NCBI WGS metagenome assembly MCND01 (sample SAMN04296812, study PRJNA304217) | bioreactor metagenome | isolation source: activated sludge enriched with benzalkonium chloride | place: Turkey: Istanbul urban wastewater treatment plant
ATCCTGCCCGTGCTGAAGATCGTGGGCGACGGCAGCCGGATCTGGGGCGTGGATCAGGCGGGAACGGTCGTGGTGATCGACGACATGACCGATCCGGAGCCGCTGGAAGGCGATCTCACCGACCTCTATGCCGAACAGATCGCCGAGCTGATGCAGCGTCAGCAGGACATGGCGCAGCGATTGGCTGAGCGCGCAACGCGCAAGCAGGGCAAGCTGCCGGGATAAGGCGCGGCGGGACGCCGGCTGATCCCTGGCTCGATCAACATCTCTCGAATCACTTCAAACCGCTCAAGACCACACATGATCCGTTTACCGAGCAAAGTCGCCGCCTTGGCCGCAGGCATGCTGATGACGCTGGCGTGCCAGGCGCAGTCACCAACACAGCAACCCGCGCGGGAGACGCCCGCGTCGTCGACAACGCCATCGGCGCAGTCGCCTACCGTCGGCGCCTGGCGCAAGGTGTCCGATGCGCAGTTCAATCAGCAATACCGTTTCTCGATGCTGCCCGGCGTGGTCGCCGCGGGCGGCAAGAGGGCGGTGTACGACTACCAGGCCGGCAAGATCGTGTGCTGCCTGGTCGTGGTCGGGCCGGAGATCAGCGAGGCCGAGCTGGACAGCAACTACGGCATTCCGGGCCCGTGGATCACCGATCTGGTCAATGGCTGGAACCTGGACGCCGCGCCGTACCGGCCCCGCGTGCAGCTGCTGCGCGCCGAAGGCGCCTTGCTCGACTACGAATTCTCGGACATGGCCGACGAGCTGGGCGGCCTGCTGCTGCCCGCCCAGGCCCGGGCGGTGGCGCCGCGCACGCTGGAACTCGATGGCCAGCGTTACAGCGTGACGCGCAAGGATGTGCCGCTGGCCAGCGACGACGGCATGGTGCATGCCTATGCGCTGCGTCCGGCCCAGGGTGGCAAGCCCCTGGCGGTCGAGGTTCCCTACGGGATCTATTGAGCGCGATCGTGGCGCGACGCGTTTTGAGAAGGAGATGGCGGCAAGCATGAGCGCGACCCTGCAAGTCACGGAAGAACCCCTGTCCGACGAGGACATCCTGCTGCTGCGCCGCAGTCGCAGCAGCAGATTGCTGACGGCCGTGTTCGCCGGCCTGATGTTTCTGTTGCTGGCGAGCAGCGTGGTCCTGTTCGTGGTGCTGGTCATTGTCGACCGCAGCTTGCTGATCAGTGGCGACGGCCTGGTGATCCTGTTGTGCACGGCGGCGATGGGGGCCTTCGCGGTGTTTCTCGGGCGCAGGTTGTTGAAGCTGCCGCGCGCCTGGCGTCGCTTCAACCAGGTCTTGAAGGGGCGCATGCCCAAGCAGATCGTTGCCGGCCATCTGACCGGCTTCGGCCCGGCCGAGTCGCCCGGCATCTGCTACGCGTTTGGCGAGCAGCGCGTGAATGTGGCCCTGCCGTTCTGGAACGAGGTGTCCAGAGACACCCGCGACGGCTTCCGGCCCCTGGCGGCCGCGGCGCTGACGGACCTGCCCGTGCGGCTGCATCTGCTGACGCTGTCGCCCGACACGTCGCCCGTGCTGCTGCGGGCCGAGTATCCGATGAGCACGCAAGTCTGGAATTCGGTCGAGGAAATCAGCGATGCCGATCGCGAGGCCGTGCGCAATGAGGAACTGAGCCTGCGCAAGTTCTTCTACGTGGTCGCCCTGGCCGTGCTGGTCGGCAGCCTGTTCTGGAGCCCCTTGATCCTGCTGGCCGGCTTTCTCTTCCTGCTGGGACTCGTGCTGGGCATGCGCAGCCCCAGGCTCAAGCGCGCGCGGTACAAGCACGGCGTGCGCGGCGTGGTCGAGGAAGTCGTGACCTATCGCTTGCGCACGACCAACTCGAACGTTGCCACGTTGGTTCACAACTATCGCATCGGGGGCCTGATGTACCGGGTCGAGCACTTCGGGCCGGTGGCCGAGCCGGGTCAGCGCGTGGAGTTCGAGTATCTGGACGGATCGGACTTCCTGGGGCCGCGCGCCTTGTTCTTCCGGATCGAAGACCAGCCGGTCATGACGCTGTGAGGGCGTCGAGCAGGGCGTCGAGCGCCGCCGGCCTTCGCCGGGTCGCATGCTTAATATCACCAGGAGCAATTCATGTCCGCCATCATGGACGTATCCGATCAGCCTGAGGGGTCCGTGAGCGATGCCGGGCGCTATGCGCTCGGCCTGACGGAACCGGGCAGCCATGTGCTCATCCGGGAAGCGGGACGCGGCGATCTGGTCATCGGACCCGTCGGCATGGGCAAGAAGGCCGATCTGCACGTGGCGCCCGACGCGGCGATCCACTGGCCGGCGCTCGATCCCTATGCCACGCCAGCGGGATCGCCCTGGCCGCGCCATATCGGCTATTGTGGCAATGACGCCGGCTTCATCGGCTGGTCCGAGCGTCGCCCCATCGAGCAATTCAGCTGGACGCCGGCATTCGGCGATGCACGCCGCGTCGACGCGGGCGCCGCGCGGATCCAGACCTTGCAGCTGCGCTTGGAGGAAGGCGGCGGCCATCTTGACATGACGCTGCCGCCGGGTTGCGCGCTGCACCTGTTTGGCGATCTGTCGCGCCTGACCGCCGACGGCGAGCCGCCGGGTTCGCTGACGCTGGCGCCCACGCTGGGCCGCCGGCCTGGCATGGCGCCGTATGTCCTGCCCGACCTGGGGCTGTTGCAACAGGCGTCGTCGCTGTCGCTCGATGGCGGGCCGATGGGACAGGCGATTTCCCTGCAAGGCATCGAGCGCTTTCCGGCGCTGACGCAGCTCATGCTATGGGGCCGTTTCGCCGATTGGGACGCGCTGTTGCGGCTGCCTCATCTGCGGGCCCTGGAAATCCGGTTCACGCCAGACCTGCAGGGCCTGCCGCCGCTGGACAGCTGGCCGCTGCTGGACCGCTTCATTGCCTACAACGTCGACGAAGCCGCCGGCAAGCGGCTGAGGGCGCAGATGAAGGCGCGTGGACAGCAGCGGGCCTGGACCAGCCATGCCTCGGTCAGCCAGTTGCGCAAGCCGGAATGGTGGCAACGTGAATACGGGCGGCCTTTTTCGGGCTGGAGCGGCCGTCAGGCCAAGGCGGCGAACGCGGCCTATGATGCGGCGCGGGACGCACTCGACGGCGCGACGGATGTCGAGGCGGCGCAGGCGGCGATCACGGCCTTCGCCGCGCATTTCAACCAGATGAAGGGCATCGAAACCCCGGAGCGCGACGACATCGGCGAGGCCGTCTGGCAGTTCAGCCAGCAGGATTCGGCCTTGCGGCTCGGCGTGACCGAGGAGCAGGCGCAGCGCTGGTTCGATGCGGTGCGGGACTACTAGGACGGCAAGCGGGCAGCGTCGGGCGGCTCGGCCGCCGGGGATGCCGCGCGCCGGGGCGGTCCCGCGCGGCGGCAGTCTTAACGGAACGGATGGATATCGAAAGGGCCGTCGCCGACCGCCGTGCCCACGACCCGCAGTTCCGGATCGAGCCATTCGGAATAGTGCAGGCCCTGGTGCGCGAAATGCGTCACGGCGGCTTGCGCGACCGACTCGGTTTGCATGAAGGCGGAGAAATCCACGCTGTCCAGCTGATCCAGCGTGATCCGGCCCAGTTTCACCAGGCATTCCTTGCGCACCCAGAGCCGCAGGAAGGCCAGCGCGGCGGGCGAGACGGGGGCATCGGCGTCCGCATCGGATGCGGCCATGGACTGGAGCCGCTTGCGCTCCGCCGGGGCAAGCGCGAAATCCAGGTCGGAATGATCCGGCTGCGACGCGTTCCATCGTTCCAGGTCGATGCCGACGGGCCGGTCGCCGCAGGCGGCGGCGACGACGCCCTTCGCGTGGCTCAGGCTGACATGCAGCCCGGGATGATCGGGCAGGGTGGGGCGGCCATGCGGGCCGCCGCAGGTGTCGCAGCGCTGCCGCAGGACGATCGTCCCGGGCGGCGCGCCGATGATCGAGGCGGCCATGGCGCGCACGAGCCGGTGCGCGGCGATGAAGTCGCGCCGGTCCGCGTCGTGCGCGAAGGCGTTCGCCCGCTCGCGTTCCTCCTGCGTCAACGGGATGTCCTGGGCCGCGAGCGCGTCCAGGACGGCCCGCGTGGCGCCCCAACCCAGGACGCCGCGCCGGGCGCTTGGCGGCTTGCTCATGCTGTGGGACATGAGCAGCGCGATCCCGTCTCGTGCGCGGGCGGGCGCGTCATGCCGCCGCCGGCTGGGCCTTGCCCTTGCGGTGGTTGCGGAACAGCAGATGCGTGGCCGCCAGGTGAAAGCGCACTGCCAGCGCGGCGCATTCGGCGTCGCGCGCCCGCAGCGCGGCGATGATCTGCCGGTGGTGCTCGACGCTGCGCAGCATGTCGTCGTCGCCGTAGAAATAGAACGAGCCGATGATGATCGGCATGTCCAGCAGGTTCTCGACCATGGCGCGCACGCGGGCCGACTGCGCGGCTTCCAGCAGCTTGTGGTGGAACTGGTTGTTCAGCTGCTGGACCTGCTGCACGCGGTCGGGGGCGGCGGAGCGGACCGCGTCCTGCATGGACTGGTTCAGCCGTTCCAGTTCCTCGATCTGCGCGTCGCTGGCGTGGCTTGCGGCCAGCCCGGCGGCGTAGGGTTCCAGCAGCATGCGCAGCTCGAAGGCCTCGTCGATGTCGCGGTCCTGCCAGCCCAGCACCACGGCGCCGCGCCGTTCCTCGCGCGTCACCAGCCCGTCCGCGATCAGCCGTTCGATGGCGTTGCGCACCGGCGTGCGGCTGACCGACATTTCGGCGGCGATGTGCTCTTCGCGCAGCCGTTCGCCCGGCAGGAAGGAGCCCGCCATCAGGCGGCGTCGCAGTTCCCCGTATACGTGATCGCTGGCGTTGGACATGGTGAGGCGGGCGTGTCATCCAAAAACTGGACTATAGCGGACGGCGGGCGCGCGTCGAAATCGGGGCTGCGCCTACAGCCGTCCACCACCAGCGCTTGCGCTTTCGCTGTCAGTCCGCGCGCGCTTGCGCCAACCGTTCCAGGAACCGGGGCCACACGTAGGGATTGAGCAGGCGCTCGGGCCGGATGCCGGCCAGCATCTGCGAGATCTGGCGCGCGGAGCCCGCCGCCACCTTGCGGCGGCCTTCATGCGTGACGCCGCCGGTATGGAAGGCGCTGGCCACGTTGGGATGCTGCAGCAGCCGCGACGCCGGCGAGGGCGGCTCGACGCGCCACACGTCCAGCCCCGCGCCCGCCAGATGGCCGCTGTCCAGCGCGGCCAGCAGCGCGTCTTCGTCGTGGATGCCGCCGCGCGCCGTCGACAGGAACAGCGCGCCCGGCTTCATGCGGGCAAAGGCCCACGCGTCCATCAGGCCGCGCGTGGCCTCGTCCAGCGGGCAGTGCAGGCTGAGGATGTCGGCCCGGGCCAGCAGGGTGTCGAAGTCCACGGGTTCGGCGCCGCGCGCGCGGATTTCCTCGGCGGTCAGCAGCGGATCGCAGGCGATGACCGTCAGGCCGAAGCCCTGCGCGATGCGCGCCACCCGGCGGCCGATTTCGCCGATGCCGACAAGGCCGATGACGCGGCCCTCGATCTCGCGTCCCATCAGCGCTTCGCGGCTGCGGGCCGTGCCGGCGCGCAGGGCCGCGCCCGATTCGTCCAGGCGCTTGACCAGTGACAGCAGCAGCGCATAGGTCATTTCCGCGACCGAGGCCGCGTTGGCGCCGGCCTGGTTGACCACGGCCACGCCTGCCTGCGTGCAGGCCGCCACATCGATCGTGTCGTAGCCCGCGCCGCCGGAGGACACGCACAGCAGTCGCGGACAGGCCGCGAGCAGGTCAGGCGTGACCTGCCAGCCACGCGGCACTTCATCCCTGGCGGCGCTGACGTGATAGGCCCGCGCCTGCGCCAGGCCCTCGGCCGTGCGCGCGTCCCCGGCGGCGGCCGCCAGCACGGACAGGCGCAGCGCGGCGTCGTCCTGGATGGCCGCGTCGAAGACGGGATCGATCCACAAGTCCAGCCGCGCGACCGTGAACGCGTGCCGTGCGGGTGCTGTCATCGTCAGACCCCCGCGCAGCCGAGCTGTCTGAGGCGCGCGTCGATCCACGAGGTGTCCAGCGTGCCGGCGGCGATGTCGGCCAGCATTCGTTCCTCGATCTCGTGCTTGGCCTGGGCGGCTTGATAGAGCGTTTCGGCCTGGTCGAACGGAATCGCCAGCACGCCATCGTCGTCGCCCAGGATCAGGTCGCCGGGCGCGATGGTCATGCCGTCCAGCGCGATGATGCCGTTGATTTCGCCGGGGCCGTCCTTGTAGGGGCCGCGATGGGTCACGCCGGCTGCATAGACGGGGAAATCGCCCTGCCGGATCGCGCCGCAGTCGCGGATCGCGCCGTTGATGACGATGCCCGCCACGCCGCGCGAGCGGGCGTAGCTGGTCATGATCTCGCCGATGATGGCGTTGGTCAGGTCGCCGCCGGCGTCGACGACGATGACGTCGCCGGGCTGAGCCAGGTCCAGCGCCTTGTGCACCAGCAGGTTGTCGCCGGGGCGGGTGCGGACCGTGAGCGCCGGGCCGGCCATGACCGCGCCGCCGTGCATGGGCCGCAGGCGCGGGCCGCCGGCCGTCATGCGCGACATGCAATCGCTGATATTGGCCACCGGGATCCGGCGGAACCGTTCCGCCAGGTCCGGCGCGACCGCGCGCGTGCGCGCATGTATCTGGAATCCGTTCATGCTGCTTCCGTCTTGTCTGTGTTGATGCGCATCGGCGTCATTGCTTGGGAATGCCGGCGTCCCGGACCACCTTGCCGAACACATCGTGGTCGGCGCGATGGCGCTGCGCCAGGTCGGCGGGCGTGCCGCTCATCACGGTGTAGCCGGCGTCTTCCAGTTTCTTGACCAGCTCGGGCTTGGCCTGCACCTTGCGCAGCGCCTGGTTCAGCGTGGCGACCACGTCGTCGGGCGTCTTGCCCGGCGCCATCAGGCCCCACCAGATGAATTGGTTGATCGTGGGATAGCCGCTGTCCACGAAGGTGGGCACGTCGGGCAGGGCGGGCGAGCGGTCGGTCGCCACCACGCCCAGCGCGCGGACCTTGCCGCCACGGATCTGCGACAGCAGCGTGGCCACCGAGCCCACGTACATGTCGATGCGGTTGCTGGCCAGGTCGGGATAGGCCTGCGCCCAGCCGCGATACGGCACGTGCATCAGCTCGATGCCGGCGGCCTGGCGCCACAGGTAGCCGGTGAGGTCGCCCGTGCCGCCCACGCCGGGCATGCCCAGCGAGATGAAGTTGGGCTTGGCCTTGGCGGTCTTGACCACGTCGGCGATCGATTGGTAGGGCGACTCGGGCAGCACCACGAACACGCTGGGCGAGGACGCGACCGGGCCGACGGGCTTGAAGTCCTTGAAGGTGTCGTAGCTGAGCTTGTTGTAGAGCCAGGGGTTGAGCACGATGTTGTCGGTCTGCGCCATGACCAGCGTGTGGCCGTCCGGCTGCGCGCGTGCCGTGGCGTCCAGCGCCAGGTTGCCGCCGGCGCCGGGCTTGTTTTCCACGACGATGTTCCAGCCGGTCTCCTCGGCGATGGCGCTGCCGATCATGCGCGTGAGCGTGTCTGTGCCGCCGCCGGGCGGGAACGGCGAGATGATGGTGATGGGGCCCTTGCCCAGATCGGCGGCCGAAGCCGCGGCGCAGGCGCCCAGGAGCGCGGCGCCGATAAGCGTCTTGATGCGTTTCATTGTCTTCCTCGTGTGTTTTTTTAGTAGCGCGGCCGCGCGTTGCGGCCGGAATTCGGTGCGCGGGGCCTTCAGCGCTGGCGGGCCAGCTGCTCCAGCCACGCCAGCCGCGCGGGGACGGAGTCTTCGACTTCGACGCCGCCCTGGGCGCGGGCGGCTTCCAGATGGCGCGCCGTGCGCGCGAACAGGCGCTCCACGCCGTCCAGCACCAGCGGCTCCAGGCCGGCTTCGTACAGCTGGTCGCGGGCTTCGCGGACTTCGGCGTGGCGGCGTCCGGCATGGTCCACGTGCGAGCGCACGAAGGCGTCCATGAAGGTGGTCAGCGGCGTGCGGTCGATGTCGGACAGCACCTCGTAGAGCGAGGCGCGCAGGCCCATGGCGTTGGCGGCGACCAGGCATTCCACGGCCAGGCTTTCCATGCCCTTGGTCATGATGCTGCGCAGCAGCTTGAGCCGCACGGCGTCGCCGGGCGCGCCGTCGATGGCGCGGGCCGGCGCGCCGCCGCTGGCGGCCAGCGCGATCACCTGGTCCGCGCCCTGGCCGGCGCACAGCAGCGGCGTGCGCTCGGCCAGCAGGGCGATGGCGCCCATGATGGCCACGTCCGTGAAGGCCAGCCCGCGCGCTCGTGCCGCGCTGGCGGCGGCCTGCATGTCGGCGGCGCTGGCGGTGGTGAAGTCGGCGTAGACGGCGTCCGCGCGCAGGAAGGCAAGGCAGGCCTGCGCCACGGCCGAGGCGCTATGGCCGTAAACCGCCGACACCACGATGTCGGCCTCGGCCAGCCAGGGGCCCGGCGCGGCGTGCAGGGCGGCGTTCAGCGAGGCGGCGCGGGTGCGCATGGCCTCGTCGTCGCGCAGTTCGCAGATGCCGATGATGTGATGGCCGGCTGCGGTCCAGGCCCGTCCGTAGCAGGAGCCGACTTCGCCGCAGCCCAGGAGTGCGATTTTCATGAAAAAGTACAAAAAAAATACAATATTGGCTTTGTACTCTCCAGGTGATCTTGGTGTTTATTGGTGATTTCCCTTGGGTGTGGAATTATGTTTGTACAAAAAAAACACAAAATAGATCCAAGACAGCAGCGGGAGTCTACGGCGGGGGATGCGGACGCCGCCCCGCGCGGTCTCGGCGCTATCCGGGGGCGGCTGGTCCGCCCGTGATCGAGGCGTGCCGTGGGCTCGCAGGTAGGCAGGGCCGGCGACCAGGGTTTGCTGGCCGGCCCCGATGCGGCGCGCCACCAGCGTGGGTTCCAGCGTTTGCCCGGCGCGGATGGCCAGGTCGATGCGCTCGGCCAGCAGGTCGGCGCGGGGTGGTGGACGACGGCGCGTGCGGCTTGGATTCGTCCAGTTTCAAGGGGAATGGGGCGCCCGTCCGTGGAGGACCGGGTGTCGCGTCAGGGCATCGTCCGCGCCTCGCGCCGCACCGCCTGCGGCGGCATGCCGAAGCCGCGCAGGAAGGCCTCGCGCATGTGGCGCCGGTCGCGAAAGCCCGTTTCCCTGGCCACGACTTCCAGCGGATGCCGACTGCCTTCGATCATCAGGCGGGCGGCTTCGAGCCGCAGCCCTTCGACGGCCTTGGCGGGCGACTGGCCGGTCTCGGCCGTGAAGACGCGGCTGAACTGGCGCGGACTCAGCTTGGCCGCCTGGGCCAGTTCCTCGACGCTGAGCGGCTGCGCCAGGTTGCGCCGCGCATGTTCCAGCGCCAGCTGGATGCGGTCGGACTTGGGCGCCAGCCTGAGCATTTCCGAATGTTGTGATTGGCCGCCCGAACGGCGCTGGTGCATGACGAGGCGGTGCGCCACCGCGCGCGCCACCTTGGCGCCCAGGTCCTTTTCCACCAGCGCCAGCGCCAGGTCGATCTCGGCGGTCATGCCGGCGGATGTCCAGACCGGCCCGTCGGCGATGTAGATGCGGTCGGCCTCGACCTGCGCCTGGGGGCGGCGTTGCTGCAAGGCGTCGGCCCAGTACCAGTGCGTGGTGGCGCGGCGTCCGTCGAGCAGGCCGGCGTCGGCCAGCACGAAGGCGCCCGTGCACAGGCCGGCGACGCGCCGGGCGCGCGCGGCGAACCTGTCCAGCAGCCGCAGCAACTCGGGCGCGGCCGGCGCGGCCAGCGGTTGCAGCGTGCCGGCCACCAGCCAGGTGTCGGCCTGGCTGCGCGCGGTGAGCGGACGGGCCTGCAGCGTCAGGCCCGTCGAGGCGCGGGCCGAGCCGTCCAGCGCATAGGTGTCCACGGCATAGAAGGGCTCGGCCATCATCAGGTTGGCGAGTTCGAACACGGTCTGGGTGCCCAGCGCCATGACCTGGAAGCCCTCGGGCAGCGCGTAGCCGATGCGGTGCATGGAATTGTTCCTTCAGGGTATGTCTTGATTCATGACTATATACGTCATTTACGCCATTGCCGGCAAGCCGCAACATGCTTGCCATGGACGGGTTCCGTCCGCCTTCAAGGAGCAATACCATGGCACACACTCATCCCGGCACGGCGCTCGTCACGGGCGCTTCCAGCGGCATCGGCGCGCTGTACGCGGACCGGCTGGCGCAGCGCGGCTATGACCTGATCCTGGTCGCGCGCAACCGCGAGCGGCTGAACGCGTTGGCCAACACCATCAGCACGCGCAGCGGCCGCGCGGTCGAGGTGCTGCCGGCCGACCTGGGCGACCGCGCCGCGCTGGCGCGGGTGGAGGATCTGCTGCGCGAAGACGCCAGCATCACGCTGCTGGTGAATAACGCCGGCATCGGCACGCATACGCCGCTGCTGCAAAGCGACGTGGAGCAGATGACCCGCATGGTCGATCTGAACGTGACCGCGCCGATGCGGCTGGCCTATGCCGTGGCGCCTGCCTTCGTGGCGCGCGGCCGGGGCGCGATCATCAACATCGCGTCCATCGTGGCCATCGCGCCGGAACTGCTGAACGGCGTCTATGGCGGCAGCAAGGCCTTCGTGCTGGCGTTCAGCCAGTCGCTGCGGCACGAACTGGCCGCCGCCGGCGTGCAGGTGCAGGCCGTCCTGCCGGGCGCCACCGCCACCGATTTCTGGGCCATCGGCGGGCGACCGGTGGAGAACCTGGATCCGCGCATTGTGATGCGCGCCGAGGACCTGGTGGATGCGGCGCTGCTGGGCTTCGAGCGTGGCGAGGCGGTCACCATCCCCTCGCTGCATGCCGGCGAGAAATGGGATGCCTATGACGCCGCGCGCCTGGCCATGGCTGGCCAGCTGTCCAGCAATACCGTTGCGCCGCGCTATGCGGCAGCCCGTTGACGCAAGCCTCGATCCAGGGAGCACGCTTCATGCCACGCAACACCGAAACCGTCGAAAGCCTGTTCGAACGCCAGCGCGGCACGCTGCCGGATACCTTCGGCCTGCGGCCGCTGAGAATCGCGGACGGACGCATGAGCATGGAAATGACCCTCGCACCATGGATGATGGCGCCCAACGGCTACCTGCATGCGGCCACGCAGGTATTGCTGGCGGATACCTGCGCGGGCTACGCGACGCTGGCGCATCTGCCCGAGGGGGCCAAGGGCTTCACCACGCTGGAGCTGAAATCCAACTTCCTGGGCACGGCGAAGGAAGGCGTGCTGAGCGTGGAGGCCGTGGCCGAACACCTGGGGCGTTCGACCCAGGTGTGGTCCGCGACCGTGGTGGACGGAAAGGGACGCAGGTTGTCGCTGTTCCGCTGCTCGCAGATCATCCTGTGGTGACGGGGGCGCCGATCCCGGCCGGGATCGGCCTTGCGCGGGAGCGCGGTCCCGGTACGCCTGGCCTCGGCGCGCCGCGCGCATCCAGGCAGTAGCGGCGGGTAGGGGGCGGGATGGCGGTCATCCAGAAAGCTCAGCAATGGCGGGCGCTCGCCTGGCGCCTGGGCGGGACGCCTGTCATATTCCAGTCGCACAATCGGGGCGTTCTGGATTAAAAAAAGAGTCTTGCGCCGGACGTCCGGCCTACCGGGAGGAATCGTCATGGACCGCAACCGTCGGCATGCCGCCAGCAGGCGCGCATGGATCTTCATCGCGCTGTTGTCGGCGGTCCCCGCCGCGGCCTCGGCCCAGGAAGTCTGCGCCTTGCCCGCCACCATCGAGCGCGCTTCGCCCAAGCGCGTGGACTACGTCAACAAGGACCTGCCCACGGACTACCTGGCGCTGGTGCTGTCCTGGTCGCCCGAGCACTGCGAGACCCAGCGCAACCGGCCCGAGGGGCAGCGGCAGAAGCAGTCGTTCCAATGCTTTTCCGGCAACCGCTTTGAATGGGTGGTGCATGGCCTGTGGCCCCAGAACGGCCAGGCCCGCTCGGGCCGCGATCACCCGCGCAACTGCGAGGCCGCCGGCGCTGTGCCCGCGTCCGTGCTCAAGCAGCATCTGTGCATGATGCCGGGCGTGGAGCTGATGCAGAACGAATGGCAGGCGCATGGCACCTGCGGCTGGCGTTCGCCGGAGCGCTATTTCGCGGACATCCAGGCCGTGTACGGCACGCTGCATCGCCCCACCGTGCGCGACATGGCGGGCAAGAACGCCGACCTGTCGCCCAACCGCCTGCTCGACGCCACGGCGGGGGACGTCAAGCAGGCCTTCCTGCGGCTCAACCCGACGCTGCCGGCAGACAGCCTGCGCGTCAGCGTGGCCTCGAACAACCGGCTCAGGGAATTGTGGGTCTGCCTGGGCAAGGATCTGAAGCCGATGGCATGCCCGACGCGCGGGACGCCCGATGGGCAGCGGATCAAGATCAGGACGCCAATGCAGTGACTCGGCGTCGCTCGTGGCGGCGCGTATGCCAGGCGCATCTGGCGTAGCGCGGGAATGCGTGTTGGCTGGATACGCGCCAGACTTGTTACTCCCGCCGCGCGGCCGATCGGCCGCAATATCTCTCCCGACAACCCCGCAAGCGCCAAGCGCGGCGCGAGCACGGACACCAAGGAGAGAGCAATGCAAGCGCACAAGATCGGAACACGCGAGCAATGGCTGGCCGCCAGGCTGGAACTGCTGGACGCGGAAAAGAAACTGACGCGGCAGGGCGACGAGGTGGCGCGGCAGCGCCAGGCCTTGCCGTGGGTGCGGCTGGACAAGACCTACCGTCTGCAGACCGATGCCGGCAGCGCCACGCTGGCCGACCTGTTCCAGGGCCGTTCGCAGCTGCTGGTCTATCACTTCATGTTCGGGCCGGACTACAAGGCGGGCTGCCCGTCCTGCTCGTCGATCGCCGACGGTTTCAACGGCATCGTCACGCATCTGGCGCATCACGACGTGATGCTGTGGGCGGTGTCGCGCGCGCCGCTGGACAAGCTTCAGATCTACAAGCGGCGCATGGGCTGGACCTTCCCGTGGGCCTCGTCGGCCGGCAGCGATTTCAACTACGACTTCAATGCCTCGTTCACCGAGACCCAGCAGCGCGAAGGGCCGGAATACAACTTCCGGCGCGACGATCCCGCCATGAAGCTGGCGACCGCCGCGGCGCCGCCGCCGGAATTCGTGTCCTGGGCGGCGACGACCGGCACCGACCCGTCCACCTACCTGCGCGAACGCGAGGGCATGAGCGCCTTCGTGCTGCAGGACGGCGTGGTCTACCACAGCTATTCCTCGTACTCGCGCGGCACGGACGCGATCTGGGGCATGTACGCCTGGCTGGACCGCGCGCCGAAAGGGCGCAACGAGAGCGGCATGTGGCTGCGCCGCCGCGACGAATACGGCCAGCCATGAAGCGCCTGGCCGACAGCCTGTGCCTGGCCGCGGCGCCGGTCTTCGCGGCGATGGCCGCGCTGGCCGCCTGGCACGGCGATCCGGCCATGCGGATGCTGTGCGGGGGCGATGCCTGGCGGGTCGACGGCATGGCCTGGATGTACGCATTGATGAGCGCATTCCATGCCGCGCCGTGGCTCAGGCGGCTCGCGGGTCGGCAGGACCGGACCCGGCGGGCCATGCCCGAGGTTCGCGCCTTGTCGCCGCATCAGGGGAATCCCGGGGGAAGGACGAATTCCTTGTACGCCCCAAAGAAATGAACTAGGATTCATTGAATCGTGTGAATCCAGGTTCATTTCTTCATGGCCTACCGTCAGACCCCCGAAGTCGAAGCCCGTCTCCAGGACAACCGCAGCCGCATCCTGCAAGCCGCCCGCGCGCTGGTGAGCGAAGGCGGCTGGACCGAGGCGCAGGTCGCCAGCGTGGCGGCGGCGGCCGGCATCGCCACCGGCACGGTGTACCGGTACTTCCCATCCAAGGCGGAACTGTTCGCCGAGGTGCTGGCGCTGGTCTCGCAGCGCGAGGTGGACGTGCTGGCCGCCATCGCCCGGGCGGACGGCGGCGCCACCGTGCGGCTGCATTCGGCGGTGGCGACCTTCGTCAAGCGCGCCATGCGCAATCCAAGGCTGGCCTATGCGCTGATCGCCGAGCCCTGCGACAAGGAAATCGACGAGGTACGGCTGACCTATCGCGCCGCCATCAGCGAAACAATCCGCGCCATCGTCGCCGAGGGGCAGGCCGCCGGCGAGATGCGCGCCGACGTGCGGGCGGACATCGCCGCCACCGTGATCGTGGGCGGCTTCATGGAAGGCCTGATCGGTCCCTTGTCGCCGCTGAACCGCCAGCAGGAATCGCAGGCCGAAGCCTATCGCCACGATGTCGCCGTGCTGGCCGACCAGATCGCCACGCTGGCCTGCGCCAGCGTGGCCGCCGCTGCCGGCGCCTTACGGCAGCTACCCCGGAGACGCGCATGAACGAACCCCTGCCTTGCGCCGCGCTGATGGCCGGCTCCGCCCCGGACGCGACGCCCGTCGACCGCTACCGCACCCATGCGGTCCTGAACCAGGCCGAACCGGCCTGCGGTTTCAATGCCTACACCGGCGACGCGGTGCTGCGGGCCGCCATCGCGCGCGAAGCGCCGTGGGCGCAATCGCGCTGCGCGGCCCTGGGCGCGCTGGCCGGCGACGAACAGACACAGGAGTTGGCGCGGCTGGCCAACCGGCATGCGCCCGAGCTGAAGACGCATGACCGTTACGGCAACCGCATCGACTGGGTGGAATTTCACCCCAGCTGGCACGCGCTGATGACGCTGGCCTGGAAGCACGAGGTGCCGAACCTTGCCTGGCGCGCCGACGCGCCGGGCGGCCACTATGCGCGCGCCGTGCTGTCGTACCTGTGGAACCAGGTGGAGCACGGCACCGGCTGTCCCACGGGCATGGCCTACGCCGCCCATGCGGGTTTCGAGGCCGAGCCGGCGCTGGCGGTCTGGAAGCGGAAGTCGCTGGGCACCGAATACGAGTTCAGCCGGCGCGAGGTCGGCGACAAGCCGTCCGTGGTCATCGGCTACGCCATGACCGAGAAGCAGGGCGGCTCGGACCTGCGCCAGACGCAGACCACGGCGCGCTACTCGCATACGGACGATTACCACGGCGCGGCCGCGCACTGGTATGAACTGACGGGCCACAAGTGGTTCTGTTCGGTGCCGCAATCGGACGGCTTTTTCACGCTGGCCAAGGTGGACGGCGGCGTCACCTGCTTCTTCCTGCCGCGCACCTTGCCCGATGGTTCCTACAACCGCTTCTACGTGCAGCGCCTGAAGGACAAGGCGGGCAACCGCTCCAACGCCTCCAGTGAAGTGGAGTACGCCGGCACGCTGGCGATCCGCGTGGGCGAGGAGGGCAAGGGCATCCGCGAGATCCTGTCGCACTCGCACCTGACGCGGCTGGATTTCGCGGTCGGCTCGGCCGGCCTCATGCGGCAGGCGCTGACGCTGGCGCTGCGGCACACGATGACGCGCGGTGCGTTCGGCACGTCCATCGCCGACCGGCCCATGATGACCAACGTGCTGGCGGACATGGCGGTGGAGGTCGAGGCCTGCACGCTGATGGCGTTGCGCGTGGCCCGGGCCACGGACGGGATGCGCGACAGCGAGCACGAGCGCCTGCTGGCCCGCGTGGCCACGCCGGCCGCCAAGTACTTCAACTGCTCGCGCGCGCCGTCGATCGCCTATGAGGCGCTGCAATGCCATGGCGGCAATGGCTTCATCGAGGAGAACCCGATGGCCCGCGTCTACCGCGAAGCGCCGCTGAACAGCGTCTGGGAAGGCACGGCCAACATGATGTGCATGGACGTGCGCCGCGCCATGGCCAGGGATGCGCGGACGCTGGACGCGCTGTTCGATGAATTGCGGCCGCTGGCCGGCCAGGACGCGCGCTTCGACGGGCTGGTCCGGCATGTTGGCCGGCTGGCGCGCGACGCGGCGCGGGATGAGTTCCTGGCGCGTCCCATGACCGAGGCGGTGGCGCGCGCGCTGCAAGGCGCCGAGCTGTTGCGCCACGGCACGGACGAGGTCGTGGACGCGTTCCTGGATACACGCGGTCCCGACGCGGCGGGCGCCTGGGGATCGCACTACGGCACGCTGGCCGGCAGGACCGGCCAGGCCGCCGCGCAACGCATCTTGCGGCGGGCCGACGTGGCGGGCTGATGGCCGGCGGCATGCCTGCCGCCGTTTCTGCTGGTGAACCTGGAGACAGGAGGTGGAGATGAATGCGCTGCATGAAGCCGCAATGCCCAGCCGGGCCGAGCTGATGTCCGGCGACGACTACCGCGAATCGCTGCGCGGCTACCGGCCCCGGGTCTATGTGGACGGCCGCCAGGTCGAGAGCGTCGCGGACGAGCCGTCCCTGCGGCCGGGCGTCAATGCCCTGGCCTACACCTATGATTTCGCGCGGCGCGAGGATGTCGCGCCCATCGCCCTGGCCACGCAGTCGCGGCGCAACCGCGTGGTCAGCCGGATGCTGCACATCAACGAGTCGTCCGGCGACCTGCTGAACAAGCTGGAAGCGGTGCGCGCGCTGTGCCAGGAAACCGGCTGCGCCCAGCGCTATCTGGCGCATGACGCGCTCAATGGCATCGGGCAGGCCGTGGCGCGGATCGACGACGCCACGGGCGGCACGGAACACCGCGCGCGCTTCGAGGCCTATCTGGCGCATGCGCAGGACCGCGATCTGTCGCTGGGCGTGGCGATGACGGACGCCAAGGGCGACCGCAGCCTCAAGCCGCACCAGCAGCCCAATCCCGACGCCTATGTGCGCGTGGTCGAGCGCAACGCGCGCGGCATCGTCATCAGCGGCGCCAAGGCCATCGTGACGGGCGGCCCGTACATGCACGAGCTGCTGGTCATGCCCAGCCGCAACATGGGAGCCGAGGACGCGGACTTCGCGGTCTGTTGCGCGGTGCGCGTGGACGAGCCCGGCATCACCCTGGTGTCGCGTCCGGCCGGACGCCCCGGCGAGAAGCTGGAACACGGCGATGCGCTGTTCTCGCGCAAGTACGGCCAGGCCACGGCCGTGGTGCTGTTCGACCGGGTGTTCGTGCCCTGGGAGCGCGTGTTCTACGCGGGGGACTGGGAGCACAGCCATGTGCTGACCTACAGCTATGCCACCCACCACCGCCACAGCTGCATCGCGGCAAGGGCGGGATTCGGCGACCTCTTGATCGGCGCCGGCGCGCTGATGTGCGAGGCCAACGGGCTGGATCCGGACGTCAAGGCCAATCTGCGCGAGCCGATGGTGGAGCTGATCAAGATCACGGAAGGCTTCTACGCCTGTGGCGTCGCGGCCAGCGTCTATGCCGCGCGCGATGAATACAGCGGCTCGTTCATGCCGGACCCGGTGTTCAGCAATATCGGCAAGCTGCTGCTGGCCACGCAGATCTACGACATGCACCGGCTGGCGCACGAGGTGTCCGGCGGGCTGATCGTCGCCTTGCCCGGCCCGGACGAAGATCACAACCCCGCCACGGCCGCCCGGCTGTCGGAGGCGCTGCAGGCCAATCCTGCCGTGCCCTACGACCGTCGCATCCAGACGGCGCGCTTCATCGAGGACCTGACCGCCTCGTACCAGGGCGGCTGGTATTCGGTCATCAGCCTGCACGGCGGCGGTTCGCCGGCGGCGATGAAGCAGGAGATCTGGCGCAACTATCCCCTGGGTTCCAAGGTGGAACTGGTGGAACGCCTGCTGGAGCGGGGCGTGCTGCATGACGAGGCGCGCGCGGCCACGAAGAACCGCCAGCCCGGACGCTGCTGCGACATGGGGTGCAGCGCGCCAGGGCAGCCCATCATGGTGCCCTTGCCCGCGCTCAAGCGTTGATCGACGCAAGCAGATCGTCGGGATGCACCATCAGCTCGCGCGCCAGCCGGCGGGTGGCGCCCAGATTCAGCATGGCTTGCCAGCGCGGGTTCTGCCGCAGGTCCTGCCACAGCGGTTCGAGCATGCGCGCGTCGGCCGGCTCGCCGGCGGCCAGCAGGGCGGCGTAGGCCAGGCTGGGCGGCGCGGACAGCAGCTGCATGCGGCTGGCGGCGTTGAGCGCCGGCGTCCAGGTTTCGTCGGGCGCGTCGCAGCAGTACAGCACGGCGTCGGCCAGATTCTCCATTTCCTGCGGCAGCGCGCGCAGCGAGGCGCCGCGCAGCCGGACCTGGCCTTGCTGCGTGGCGCAGGAATAGGACGCGTCCGGTTCGGCCTGGGCCAGCAGGCGCAAGCCGCGCAACAGGCGCGGCAGGTCGGTCGTGGCGGCGTCCACGGAGGCCTTGGCCTCGATGAGCAGGCAGACATCCCAAAGCGGCGTCTCGTTCGCGTTGCCGTCGGCGCGGCGCAGCAGCACCGCGTCCCACTCGGTCTTGGCGCGGTCGGCATTGGCGGCCAGGGCCGATGGCACGCGCAGCGAGGTCACCACGCGGTAGCCGGGCGATGCGTCGCCATGGCGTGATTCGGAAGGGGACGCCTGGTCCAGATGCCGCGCCAGCGCTTCGAGCGCGCGCGCGGCCAGGATCTCGACCGCGACGCCGCGTTGCCTGGCCAGCAGGCCTTGCGCATTGGCCTCTTCGCTGCCGGAGCGCGGGCCTTGTTTCTCGCGGATCGCTTCGTACTGCCGCACCCGCGGGTCCGACGCCAGCGCGTCGAGCCGTTGCAGGCGGGCGAGCGCTGGGGCGTCGAGCAGCGCGCGCAGCGCGGACGCGAGGTCCGCGTCGGTGTGGACCTGCGGCAGATTCAGCAACGCTTGCGCGGTCTGCGCCGCCTGCTGCCATGATCCCGAAGAAACCTCGGCGTGCAGACGCGCCAGGGATTCGCGTCCCGCGCCGGGCGCCAGGCGCGGCGGCTTGGCCGGATGCGCGACGGTGTTGATGGCGGCGCGCAGCTGGCGCTGGTCGGCGGCTTCCTGGCGGCGCAGTTCCAGGTATTCACGGACGACGGGGTGGCGGTATTCCAGCAGCGCGCCCTGGAACACGGGGTCGCCGGCATCGGGGCGCAGGGCCTCGTCGATGAGCGCGGCCAGCGCGTCGATGAACGCGTGGCGCACTGCGCCATCGGGCGCTTGGGCAGAAGCGTCGGCGGCCTGCAGCGGTTCGATGGCGCGCGCCAGCCGCGCGATGGGGCTGTCCGGATCGGGCTGCGCGACGGCGCCAGGGGCCGGCCTGGCCGTGCTCCGATAGCGCCGGGGTATGGCGCGCAGGATGGCGGCGAGCGTGGCGGAAGGCTGGTTCATGGCGTGTCGGTCGGGCGCGGAAAAGAAGCTGTCGTCGCCGCGCTCGCGCATCCCGCGAGCGCGGCGGCGGGACCAGCAATGATAAGCCGGGACCGTTGTTGCGATTGCCTGCCCCGCAAACGTGGCGCCGGCGCGGCGCGCGTCAGCGATTCACAGCGGCTGGCCGGCAGCCGCCTGCCGCAGGCAGGCGCGTCGCCGCGTCACGGCCAGCACGATGGCCGCCATCGCCAGCGCGAGGATGATCGCGCCATACGCGTCGGCCGCCGCCAGCAGCCCGGCGCGCTGCGCCATGTAGCCCGCGATCATGGTCGGCACACTGTTGGCCAGATAGCTCTCGACATAGAACGCGCCCATCAGGCCGGCGCGTTCGTGCGGCTCTGCCAGCGGCAGCACGGTGCGCACCGCGCCCAGGAAGGTGGCGCCGAAACCCAGGCCGGCGACGATGGAACCGGCCAGCAGCAGGGCGGGGTAGCCGGCGTTGGCGGCGATCAGGATCAGCAGCAGTCCGGACGCCAGCGCGATTTCACCGGACAGCAGGGTGCGGAAGGTGCCGACCCGGCGCAGCGCGACCAGGGCGATGGCGACGGCGCCGCTCAGCGTCAGCGCCGTCACGGCGAAACCGCCGAGCCAGGGCGAACGGGCCTGCGTGGCCGAGACGATCAGCGACGGCATCAGCGACAGGTAGAAGCCGCCCAGCATCCATACCGCGACATTGGCTGGCGTGACGCCGAGCAGCGCCTTGCGGGCCTGCGGCGGCACGGTGATGCGGGGACGCAGGCTGGCCCAGGCGCCGTCGCGGCGCGTCGCGGTCTCGGGCACGCGCCACAGCAGCGCCAGCGCCAGCAGGAAGAGCGCGAGCAGCAGCGCGTAGACGGTATGCAGCGGATCGGGCGCGTGCACCAGCAGCGCCGTGCTGCCCAGCGCGCCGGCCGCCATGCCGATCATGGGCGAGATGCCGTTGATCAGCGCGCCGCGCTCGCGGTTCAGGTCCAGCAGCGCGGCGCCCACCGAGGCCGTCGCAAGCCCCGTGGCCGCGCCTTGCAGCAGGCGCGCGCCGACCAGCCAGCCGGGGCCCGAGGCCAGCAGGAAACCGCACATGGCCACGCTCTGCAACAGCAGCGCCAGCGCGATCACCGGACGCCGGCCGATGTGATCGGACAGCCGGCCGGCGGTCAGCAGCGCCGTCAGCAAGGCCAGCGCGTAAGCGCCGAAGACGACAGTGAGCAGCGTGGCGCTGAATCCCCATTCCTGCTGGTAGACGCGGTACAGCGGCGTGGGCGCCGCCGAGGCCGCCAGGAAGGACATCAGTACGAAGGCGTGGAAGGCGGTGGCGCCGCGACGCGATAGCTTGCCCGGTTGGATGACGGGGCAGGCCAGGGATTCGGATGAGGTCGTGGACATGGCGCGCCTTTAAATGCAAAATATTTGCGTTAGTGAGAATACAAGATCACGCTCACTAACGCAAATATTTTGCTTTAGTGAATTGGCGCATAAGCATATCCATGACGGCAGGACCAGGCATGACCGACAAATCAGGGCCACGCCCCGGCGGGCGCAGCGCGCGCGTGCAGGCCGCGGTGCACCAGGCGGTGCGCGAATTGCAGCGGGAACAGGGCCGCGATGGGCTGACGGTGCCTGCGGTGGCGGCGCGCGCGGGCGTGACCCCGTCGACCATCTATCGCCGCTGGGGCGACCTGTCGCAGTTGCTGGCGGACGTGGCGGTGGAGCAGTTGCAGCCCGAGCAGGCGCCGCCCGACACCGGTTCGTTCTACGGCGATCTGCTGGCCTGGCTGGAACAGTACTTCGACGAAATGTCCTCGGTGCCCGGGCGCGCCATGCTGCGCGACGTGCTGGGCACGCCGGGCCACGAAGGGGCCGGCAAGTGCGACGGCTTCACGCGCCAGCAGATCGAGGCGATCCGCGAGCGCGCCATCGGCCGGGGCGAGCAGGCCGCCGAGGCGGAGCAGATCATCACGCGCGTGGTGGCGCCGCTCATGTATGGCGTGCTGTTCGCCAACCAGGCGCCGAGCGCCGCCAGGATGCTGGCGCTGGTTCGGGAAGTGGAGGCCGCCCGGCGCGCCGGCGCGGCGTGAATCCGCGCGCCGTGATTCGTGCTAAATTGGAAAACGTTCATTTCCATTTTTGAGATCCCATGCCAGATCGCACGACCGATACCGCCAGCGCGTCCCGCGCCAGGGGCCGGCCGCGCGAGTTCGACATGGAACAGGCGCTGGACCGGGCCGTGGACGTGTTCAGTCAGCGCGGCTACCACGGCACCTCCATTGGCGACCTGGCGCGCGGCACCGAGCTGGCGCAGGGCAGCCTGTACAAGGCGTTCAAGGACAAGCACGCGTTGTTCCTGGCAGCGCTGGACCACTACCGCGCGCGCCGCGTCGAAGGCATGGCGCGGGCCATCGGTGCCGGCGGCAGCGGGCGTGAACGACTGCGCAGGTTGCTGGCCTTCTACGCCGAATCGTCGCAAGGCCGGCAGGGCCGGCAGGGCTGCCTGGTGGTCGAGAGCGCGGCGGAGCTGTCGTTCTTCGACGAGGACGTGGCCGAACGCGTGACCACGGCGCTGGGCCGCAACGAGGCGCTGCTGGCCGGCCTGATCCGGGAAGGGCAGGAAGACGGCTCGCTGGCCGCGCATATCGATCCGGCAGACGCTGCCCGCATGTTGTTGTGCCTGGTGCAAGGCATGCGCGTGGTCGGCAAGACGGGCCGCCGGCGGCAGGACATGCTGGCGGTGGTGGACATGGCGCTAAAGGCGCTGGAATGACCGGTCGCCGGGATGGTCCCGCCGGCTTTTTTTTGCCAATTTAGGAAATGAATATTTCCAATTAAGGAGCAGTAACCATGAAGACGATCGCTTTCCTGGGCCTGGGCACGATGGGCCTGCCGATGGCCGCCAACCTGCTGCGCGCGGGCTATGTCGTGCGCGCCTGGAACCGTTCGCCCGCGCCGCTCGGGAAACTGGCGGCGCTGGGCGCGCAGGCGGCGGCCAGCCCGGCCGAGGCCGCCGCGGGCGCCGATGCGCTGGTGTCCATGCTGGCCGACGACGCGGCCACGCGTTATGCGGTGCTGGAGGCCGGCGCGCTGGCCGCGCTGGCCCCCGGCGCGGTGCACGTCAACATGGCCACCGTGTCGGTGGCGCTGGCGGCCGAGCTGGCGCGGTTGCATGGCGAGCGCGGCGTGGCCTATGTGGCGGCGCCGGTGCTGGGCCGGGTCAACGTGGCCGAGGCCGGCCAGCTCAATATCCTGGCGGCCGGCGAGGCGCGGGCGCTGCTGGCGGTGCAGCCGCTGTTCGACGCGATGGGCCGCAAGACCTGGTATTTCGGCGAACGTCCCGAGCAGGCCAACGCCGTCAAGCTGGCGGTGAACTTCATGATCGGCAGCGCCATCGGCGCCATGAGCGAAGCGGTTGCCCTGGTGCGCGGTTACGACGTGGACAAGGCGGCCTTCCTGGAGATGGCCACGTCCACCGCATTCGCCGCGCCGGTGTACCAGGGTTATGGGCAGGCCATCGCCGAAGAGCGCTTCGAGCCGGCCGGCTTCAAGCTGGCGCTGGGCCTGAAGGACCTGCGCCTGGCGCAGGAAGCGGCCGAGCAGGTGCACGTGCCGCTGCAACTGGCCGGCGTGCTGCGCGATGCGCACATCGAGAGCCTGGCGCGCGGCGAGGGCCAGCTGGACTGGGCCGCCCTGTCGCGCACGCCGGCGCGGCGGGCCGGGCTGGAGTAAGGCGTCGGGGCGAGCCGCTCCTGATCAGGCGGGCGCCGCGCGCGCCTGCCGCCGCCATCGCGGCAAACCACAAGTGATCTTCCTGTCCCCTGCGGCGCTGCGCGCCCCGCGGGCGTCGCATACTGGCTGTCCGGTCGCCATACGGCTATGTTGAGCCGCCGGCGCGATCGCCGGTAATTCTGTCCTAGTTCATTGCAGACATGCCGTTGCGACAGTGATTGTTTGAAGTTGTCTATTGACAACCCTGTGTGTGGTTTTCGATAATGGAGGCGCTTGATGACCAGGTCTTTGCATCCGAAGAAAGAAGTCGAGGCGGCGCTCAGGCATGCCGAAACGCATGGCTGGCGCGTGACGGTGGGCGGGGCCCATGCCTGGGGCAAGATCTATTGCCCCAGGCGGCACGACGAATGCCGCTGTGGCGAGTTCTGCATCACCAGCGTCTGGAGCACGCCCAGGAATCCGGGCAATCATGCGCGCGCCTTGCGGCGCGTGGTCGACAACTGCACCGCGCACGGCGGCTGACGCGCCGCGCGCCGAGGAACAGCGATGGAATACATCTTCACCCTGAAATACCAGCTGGGCAGCGATGTCGAGGACATGGACGCCGTCATCGAGCGCCTGGGCGAAGCCGGTTGCGACGACGCGCTGGCGGGCATTGGCCTGCCGGGCCGCCTGGCGCTGGAATTCACGCGCGAGGCGCCCAGCGCCGAGGTCGCGGTCGGCAGCGCGCTGGACGATGTGCGTCGCGCCTTGCCCGACGCCCGGCTGATCGAGGCTGCGCCGGACCTGGTCGGCCTGACCGACGTGGCCGAGATCGCCGGCGTGTCGCGGCAGGCCATGCGCAAGCTGATGCTGGCGTATCCGGGCAGCTTCCCGGTGCCGGTGCATGAAGGCACCACGTCCCTTTGGCATCTGGCCGACCTGCTGGAGTGGCTGCGCGCCCGTGGCAACGCCGCCTGGCCGCCGGCGCTGGCGGAAGTGGCGCGGGCCGCCTTGCAGGTCAACCTGGCCAAGGAAAGGCGCCGGGCCTCCGCCTGAGGCGCCGTTCAGGGCGCGTCGTGCAACAGCAGTTCCAGGCCGACGCGCTCGCCATCGCGCACGCGGCTGATGGCGTGCTTGAGATTGACGCGGTAGTAGCCGGCGCTGCCCTTGAACGGCCGCTGACCCGCGCCGATGATGGCGGCGTCGCCGATGCCCAGCGGCAGCACGATGGGGCGCGATTGCATGCGCGGACGCTGCTCGGTCATGACGAATTCGCCACCGGTGAAATCCCGTCCGGGCTCGGACAGCAAGGCCACGACCTGCAGCGGAAAGACGCAGTCGCCGTCGACGTGCTGATGCAGGCCCACCTCGTCTCCCTGGCGCAGCCGTTGCAGGCGCGACAGCGGCCGCGTCTGGCCGGCGGCGCGATTCCGCGCAAGGAATTCCGGCAGTTCGGCCGGATAGCGCAGCGGGTCGTCCAGGATCTGCTGCCAGCGGTTGGCAAGCGGCGCCAGATGGCGATAGAACGCCTTGCGCCATGGCATCCAGGCCGCTGGCGCCGTGGGGGCGTGTCCGAACAGCTCTCCGCTGTCCGCGCTGGCGCTGGCGCGTGCAGTGGGCGCCGTGGCGGGCGCGGCGTTCGCCAGCTCGCGCGCCTGTGCCGGCGTCAGCAGTCCCGGCAGCAGCGCATAGCCTTCCACGTCCAGTTCATGGGCGATGGCGGTCCAATTCCTGCCGTCCAGCATGGCGACGATGCCGGTCATGGCTGTGCATCCCCGGCCGATGCTCGGACGGGATCGCCCGGCGGCTGCACGCCCTGGGCGGGCAGCCGCCACAGATACCATGCGGCGACGGTGCGATGCGGGCTCCAGGCCAGCCCGATGTCGCGCATCTGGCGCGGCGTGGGCGTCTTGTCCAGGCTCTTCAGGCGTCGATAGCCTTCGCGCACGCCATAGTCGTCCACCGGCAGGATGTCGGACCGCTCCAGCGTGTAGATCAGGAACATCTCGACCGTCCAGCGGCCCACGCCGCGCAGCGGCGTCAGGCGCGCGATCAGCTCGTCGTCGGACAGGCGCAAGGCGTCGGCGCGGCTCGGGACCACGCCGTCCGCAGCCGCCTCTGCGATGCCGCGAATGGCGACCAGCTTGCTGGCCGACAGGCCGCAGGCGCGCTGTTGCTGTTCATCGGTGGCCAGCAACGCTTGCGGACTGGGGAAGTCCGCGTCGGGGTACAGCGCCAGCAAGCGCGCCAGGATGGCTTCGGCGGCGCGGGCATGCAATTGCTGGTGGGCGATGGCGCGCACCAGCGCTTCATACGGTTCGCGGCCCGGCTTGGCTTCGTGCCGGCAGGGACCGACGGCCGCGACATGGCGCGCCCAGTCGGCGTCCAGGCCGGCCAGGAAATCAGCGGCGCGCCGGTAGGCGCGGGGAGACAGGTCGGCGGGGATGGCGGCGCGCGGCATCAGCGTCCTTGTTGCGGGTTCATCACGGAAGGGATCCTGGCAGTCTTTTTAACGCATGCGCGCCGGGCCGGGCAGGGGTCAACGCGCATCATGAAAAATCAGACCCACGGTATGGCGCGAACCGCCGCGCACACGGCTCACGCCATGGCGCATGGCGACCTTGCGCGTGCCGCCGCGCTTGCCCGGAGCCGGCCGGTGATTGACCGTGAAGACCAGCGCGTCGCCCTGGTCCAGCGCGATGACCTCGGCGCGCTGGCCGCTGGAGGCGGTCTCCGTCATGACGAATTCGCCGCCGCTGAAGTCCTGGCCGGGCCGCGACAGCAGGATGGCCACCTGCAAGGGAAAGACCCGCTCGCCGTACAGGTCCTGGTGCAGGCAGTTGTAGTCGTCCGCCCCATATTGCAGGATGAGCGGCGTGGGCCGCTTCTGGCCGGCCGCATGGCATTGCGCCAGGAACGCGTCGTGCGTGGCGGGAAACCGTTGCGGATCGCCGAGCAGTTGGTTCCAGCGGTTGGCGATGGGTGCCAGGCGCGGATACAGCGCCTGGCGCAGGGCTTGCAGCAGCGGCGGCAGCGGGTAGGAAAAATACTTGTACTCGCCCCGCCCGAAGCCGTGGCGCGCCATCACGATACGGCTGCGATAGCCGTCCGGCGAGGCGTATCCGGCTGCCAGGGCCGCGCATTGCGCAGGGTCCAGCAAGCCGGGCAGCCGCGCATTGCCGCGCGCGTCGAGCGCGCGCGCGATGGCTTCCCAATCGTGGCGGTCCAGGTCCGGCGCCATGGCGCAGGTTTCCGGCATCATCGGCCGCGCTCGCCGGCGAGCAGCGCGCGCTTGCGTTCGACGCCCCAGCGATAGCCGGATAGCGCGCCATCGCCCCGCACCACGCGATGGCAGGGAATGGCCACGGCCAGCACGTTGGCGGCGCAGGCGCCGGCCACGGCGCGCGAGGCGTCGGGCGCGCCGAGCTGGCGCGCCAGCTCGCCGTAGCTGCGGGTCTGGCCGGCCGGGATGGCGGCGAGCGCCTGCCACACTTGCTGCTGGAAAGCGGTGCCGCCCACGTCCAGCGCCAGCGGCGCATCGGCGTTGCCGTGGTCGATATAGGCGGCGATGGCGGCCAGCTCAGGTTGCAGCGATCGCGGATCCGCGTGCAGCGTCGCATCGGGAAACGCGGCGGCCAGCTCGGCGCGCAGCGCGTCCCGGTCCGCGCCCAGCAGAATCGCGCAGATGCCAAGCTCCGTCTTGCCGGCCAGGACCATGCCCAGCGTGGTCTGGCCGATGGCGTAGCGGATCGGGCCTTGTGGCGCGCTGCCGGGCGCGCGGTAGCGGCAGGTGAATGCTACGTCTTGGCGGATCATGGCGGGTCTCCTGGGGTTCGGGCAGTGAAGCCAGTGTAGGCAGGCCGGTCGCGTTCGCCACTCCGGTCCTTGCTGGGCGTTCCGCGAAGGGGCTTGTCACTGCCGCTGTCGCGCCGTCGCCGGCTCGTTCCCGGCGCACAGGTCGCGCGCGGGCCTGGCCCGCCGCAGCAGCAGCGCCAGCCCGGCCAGGTTCAGCGCCGCGCCGGCCAGCCAGGGCCAGCCGTTCCAACCCTGGCCGGGCGCGGCATAGAGGGCGGTGACGCACAGCGGGCCGATGACGGAGGTCAGGCCCGCCAGGGAGGCCAGAGATCCTTGCAACTGCCCCTGGCGCGACGCGCCGGCCTGCCGCGAGAGCAGCGCCTGCAACGCGGGTACGACCAGGCCGCCCAGCGCGAGCGGCAACAGGATTGGAAACGCCATCCAGCCCTGCGTCGCGAAGGCGATCAGCACGTAGGCGCAGCCATCGGCCAGCAAGCCCAGCATGGCGCTGCCGCGCTCGCCGAAACGCCGGGTGGCGGGGCCGGGCAGCAGGGCCTGCGCCAGCGCATGCAGCACGCCGAAGGCCGCCAGGGACAGGCCGACCATGGCGGCGTCCCAGTGGTAGCGGTCTTCGCCGTACAGCACCCACAAGGATCCAGGCACCTGGCCAGAGATCTGCGCGAGCACGTAGGCCAGCAGCAGCGCCGGCACCGCCGGCAGGCCGCGAACCCAGCGCAGGGCGCCCAGCGGATTGAGCGCCTGGAGCGCGCGAGCCGCGCGGATGCCAGCGGCGGCGGGGGCTGTTGCGGCCGATGTCGTGGCGTCGGACGCGGGCCGCGATTCCGGCAGGAAGCGCCAGGCCATGAGGCAATTGAGCGCGTTCAGCGCGGCGGCGACGGCGAAGGGCGCATGTGGCGACCACTGGCCCGCCAGGCCGCCGATGACCGGCCCGGCGATCAGCCCGAGACCCATGCAGGCGCTCAGGTAGCCGTAGCGGCGGGCGCGGTCCTCGCCGCGCGAGATGTCGGCGATGCAGGAGCTGGCGACCGCGCCGGTCGCGCCGGTCAGGCCGGCGACGGCGCGACCCAGGTACAGCACCCACAGCGCCGGCGCGACCGCCATCACCGCGTAGTCCAGCGCGGCGCCGGCCAGCGAGGCCAGCAGCACCGGACGGCGCCCGTGGCGGTCGGACAGCGCGCCCAGCAGCGGCGCGCACAGGAACTGCATCAGCGCATACAGCGCCAGCAGCACGCCGTAGTGGCGGGCGACCTGATCGGCGCCGGCCAGCGCGCGCAGCAGGCCGGGCAGCACCGGCATGATCAGGCCGATGCCGACGGCGTCCAGCGCGACGGTCGTCAGGATGACGAACAGGGCTTTGTCGGATTTCATTAAAAATTTATCAGTGATAAATTTGCGTATGAAAATCTATCAGTGATAAATTGTCAAGCCTGGAATTCAGTGAACGGACCTGAACGCCGGCGTGGACGCACAGCGGCATCCGCGCCGGCGGATGGGTCGATACAGAGGAAGCCGCGTGACCAAACTCAGCCGCGAAACCGTGATCCGCGCCGCGCTGGACCTGCTGAACGAGGTCGGCGTGGACGGCCTGAGCACGCGCCGCCTGGCCGAGCGCCTGGGCGTGCAGCAACCCGCGCTCTATTGGCACTTCAAGAACAAGCGCGAACTGCTGGACGCGCTTTCCCGGCAGATGCTGGTCGAGCGGCACACCCGTGGCATCCCGCAGCCGGGCGAGCACTGGCGCACGTTCCTGCACGACAACGCCATGAGCTTCCGGCGCGGCCTGCTGGCCTATCGCGACGGTGCGCGCATTCATGCGGGCACGCGGCCGGACGGGCCGCAGGCCGGCGCGGTGGAAGCGCAGCTGCGCCTGCTGCGGGACGCCGGGTTTGCGCCGGACGCCAGCGTGCATGCGCTGCTGGCGGTCAGCCAGTACACGGTGGGCGCGGTGCTGGAGCAGCAGGCGGCACAGGACGGCGCGGGGCAGGGCATGACCCGGCAGGAACTGCCGCAGGACGCGCCGCTGCTGCGCGTCGCCATGGATATACTCGAAGGCGGCGGCCCGGACCAGGCGTTCGAACAGGGCCTGGCCCTGTTGCTGGACGGGCTGGCCTGCCGCCTGGAGCAGGGCGGCGCGCGCTCGCCTGCTCGCCGCGCCTCCAAGGGAAACACGCAATGATCGACCACGCCACGCTGCTTACCTATCTCGCCGTGCTGACCGGCTTCGTGCTGATTCCCGGCCCCGCCGTGCTGCTGACGCTGGCGCGGGCGGCCACCTCGGGCACGCGCGTGGGCATGGCGACCGGACTCGGCATCGCGGCCGGCGACCTGATCCATACCTGCATGGCAGTGCTGGGGCTGTCGGCCATCCTGATGACGTCCGCTTTCCTGTTCAACGTGGTCAAGTACGCCGGCGCGGCCTATCTGGTCTACCTGGGCGTGCGCGCCTTCCTGGAGCGGGCCGACCTGCCCGACCTGACGCCGGCCGCGCGCGTCGACGCGCGCACGGCGTTCCGGCAGGCGATCCTGGCCGAGGTGCTGAACCCCAAGTCGGCGCTGTTCTTCCTGGCCTTCCTGCCGCAGTTCGTGCGTCCGCAGAACGGTCCCGTGGCCTTGCAGCTGGCCACGCTGGGCGTGCTGTTCGTGCTGATGGGCGCCTTGAGCACGGGGCTGGTGGCGCTGTGCGCGGGCCGCGTCGGCCGCCTCCTGCGCCGCCATCCGGCAATCTGGCGCTGGCAGGGCAAGGCGGTCGGCACGGTCTATTGCGCGCTGGGCATACGCATGGCGATGCAGCAGCGCTAGTGCGCTGTCCCGCAGATACGCCCACACGACATCCACCCCTGGCCGCCATGACGGTTCTCGATTTCAAACCCGTGCGACTGGGCGCCGCGTTGCGGCGCTGGCGTCTGTTGAACCGGATCAAGCAGACGCATGCCGCCGAGCTGTTCGGCGTGGCGCAGTCCACGATATCTCGCTGGGAAAGCGGCGTGCAGGAGATGGAGCCGGCCGAGCGCGCGCAGGTCGAGCGTCGGCTGTCCGCCAGGCTGGACGCGGCGGCGGATCGGGCGCTGGCCCGATTGGTCGATGCCGGTCCGTCGCCGATGCACCTGGTCTGCCACCTGAGTCACGCGCTGCTGGCCTGCTCGCCGCCGCGCGCCGCCGAGTTCGGCGCGCCCTTGTCCGGGCTGATGGGCCGTTCGCTGTGGCGCTACGCCACCCCTGAAATCCAGCGCATGGAAGCGGCGCTGGAAGCCATGGGCTGGCGCGAAACGCAAGCCCCGCCCGCCATCGAGTTTTGCACCGGCGCCAATCGCTCGGACGAGGTGCCGATCCGCCAGAGCGCCTGCCGCTGGACGCGCATCGTGCTGGCGGACGGCTCGGCGGCGCGGCTGGTCGAGACGCTTTGATCGGGGGACGGCCACCCGGGTGGTGGCGAGCATTTTTTATGCGTGGACACGGGCGTGGCGCGCGCGCAAGATGAGGCCGTCGGCACGGTCGCGGCGCGTTGGTTCGCCGGGAGCCCCGCCGGGTTTGAGGGGAAGCGCGAAGAGATGGAAATCGCCACGATCAGGGGCCGGCTGGATTTCATCCGCCAGGCCGAACGGCTCAAGGACGTGCTGCGCAGCGGCCGCAGCTCCGGCGGCCGGCAGGAAAGCACGGCCGAGCACAGCTGGCGTCTGTGCCTGATGGCCATGCTGTTCCAGGATGGGCTCGTGGGGCTGGATCCGCTGCGCGTGTTGCAGCTGTGCGTGGTCCACGACCTGGGCGAGGCGCTGGGCGGCGATGTGCCGGCGATCGTGCGCGACGCGCATCCGGACAAGAGCGCGCGCGAGCGCCGCGACCTGTTGCAACTGGCCCGCAGCCTTGACCCGGCGGCGCGCGAGCGGCTGCTGGCGCTGTGGGACGAGTACGAGGCCGCCGCGACGCCGGAAGCCCGCGCGGTGAAGGCGCTGGACAAGATGGAAACCATTCTGCAGCACAGCCAGGGCGACAATCCGCCCGATTTCGATTACGGTTTCAACCTGACCTATGGCCGCGACTACGCGCAGCACGACGAGGTGCTGCGCGCGCTGCGGACCCTGGTCGACGAGGCCACGGCGCGCAGGATGGCGATCCCGCGCGCCGATTCATCATCCGCTTGAATCGATCCGGCTTTGATCCGGTCCAGAGAACATGCGCAGCACCCCGGAAGCCGGCCCGTTCCGGCAGGACATATTGAACGCCGCGACCGCTGGCATGGCCCACGCGCCCGCCAGGGAAATGCTGCTTCGCCATCGCGCGGCGGGCTGGACGCGGGACCGCATGTACGCGGAGCTGGCGTCCATGGCCGTGGCGGCGCCGGAGCATGAAGACTACCTTCATGACCTGATGGACTTCGTTTCGGGCTATTGTTCTCTCGCCATGAGGATCTTCGATTGAATCGCGTGCCGACGGGAGATTGACATGCAGGTGTTCAAGACGCTGGCCGAGCTGCTGCGGGCCATCCCCGCGCTGCAGGCCGGGGAGTGGATCTACGTGAACCTGGACGCGTGGCGCGCGACGCCCGAGCAGGCCGTGTTCTATTCCATTTCGGAAACGTATCTGGAGGAACTGGACGATGACGAGGTCTACCTGGACGACGAAGACCTGGAAATGCCGCTAGCCGTCCGGGGCCTGGACTTGCGTGGCTGGATGCTGGCCGGGAATGTGCAATACATCGCCGGCCGGTTGAATGGCGAGGACCCGGCCGAATTCATCGCCCAGGTGAATCACTACCGAGAGTACGACAGCTTCAAATGACCGGCTCCGCCTCCAAGTCTCCCGGCGCGACCGCGCCTGCCACGGACATCGCGCTCGGCCTCGCATCCCGCCTTCGCTGCGGGCGTTCATCGCTCAGCGCGTGGGCCAAGACGGGCTGGCCCAGGTCGGCGATGCGCCGTACCGGATGGACGTCGGCGCCGAGGATCTGACGGACGCCAACAACGCCTTCGGCGAGGCGGGCTTCCTGATTTCCTGGGTCGAGACCCGGAAGGCGAAGCGCGGGCTGTCGTGAGCGACGACGGTTTTTCACCCGCAAGCGCGCATCCCGAATCCCGCGCGCCGTTGCATTGACAGGCCCTAGCCCGCCGCGCCGTCCGGCAGCCTGGCGATCACCTTGAGTTCAACGTCGAACCCATACAGCCAGGTGACGCCCACGCCGGTCAGCGTGGGATACGGCGCCTGTCCCCAGAACTCGGGAACGATGCGCCAGATCCGTTCGAACGTCGATGCGGGATCGACGATGAACACTGTCACGTCGACCACGTCGTCGAAGCTGCAGCCGGCGGCGGCCAGCACGGCGTTGAGGTTGCGGAACGCCAGCCGCACCTGTTCGTCCAGGTCCGGCTCGGGCGAGCCATCCTCGCGGCTGCCGACCTGGCCCGAGACGAACAGGAAGCCGTTGGCCTTGATCGCCGGGGAATAGCGGTTGCGCTCATAAAGCGCCTGGCGTCCGGGGGGAAAGACGACGTCGCGTTGGGTCATGCCTGATCTCCGTGTACAGGCCGGCTGGCCTGGATGTGTGTGAACCGATGCCGCACTGTAGGAGGCGGCGCGCCGCCGATAAACGGGCAAGCCTGTCCAGCACTGTTTGTAGAATGCAAACAATCTGGCGAAGGGCAGGAGACACGCATGGACCGATTCGATGCAATGCAAGCGTTTGCGCGGGTGGTGGAGACAGGCAGCTTCACCAAGGCGGCCGAGACGCTGCGCATCAGCCGGACCAGTGTGACGCAGCTGGTGCAGCAGCTGGAGGCGCGGCTGCGCGTCAGGCTGTTGAACCGCACGACTCGCCAGGTCAATGTCACGGCCGACGGCGCGGCCTATTACGAACGCGTGCTGCGCCTGCTGGCCGACATGGACGATGCCGAGACCAGCCTGTCCGACGCCTCGGCCTCGCCCCGGGGCCGGCTGCGCGTGGACGTGCCCAGTCCCTTCGCGCGCATGGTGCTGGTGCCGGCCTTGCCGGCCTTCCACGCGCGCTATCCCGAGATCCAGCTGGACCTGGGCGTGAGCGACCGCAAGGTGGACCTGATCGGCGAGAACGTGGACTGCGTGATCCGCGGCGGCGAGCTGCAGGACCAATCGCTGCGCGCGCGCCGCGTGGCGGACCTGCGGCTGGGCGTGTACGCGTCGCCGGGCTATCTGGCGATGGCGGGCGTGCCACGGCATCCGGGCGAGCTGGAAGACTCGCACCATCGCATCGTGGGCTATCTGTGGGCGCGGCTGGGGCGGGCGCTGCCCTATGCCATGCAGCGCGGCGACGAACGCCTGAGCGTGCACGGACGCTACGCGCTGGCGGTGGACGACGGCAACGCCTATCTGCAGGCCGGCCTGGCGGGGCTGGGCATCTTGTGGCTGCCCGACTACATGGCGCGGCCGCACCTGGCCAGCGGCGAGCTGGCGCGGCTGTTCGAGGACTGGGACATGGAAACGATGCCGATGTACCTGGCCTATCCGCCCAACCGCCACGTCAGCGCCAAGCTGCGCGCCTTCATCGACTGGGTCGTGGAATTGATGGAGAGGCAGGCGTAGCACCGCCGCCCGGCGGCGCGGGCTAGGGGCAGGCATGGCGCTCCAGGTCGGCACTCCAGGTCTGAACGTCCCAGCCTGAAAGCGCTAGCCAGGAAATCAGGCCAGAAACTCAGGCCAGAGACTCAGGCCAGAAACTCAGGCCAGAGACTCAGGCCAGAAATTCAGGCCGTCTCCAGCGGATTCAAGCGATCGGCGATCTCGCGCTGGACCCGCCGCAAGTGCTGGCGCATGGCCTGTTCGGCGGCGTCCGGCGAGCGCGCGGCGATGGCTTCCGCGATGGCGCGGTGTTCCTGGTCGCGTTGCTGGATGCGCTCGCTCGTGATCGCGCTGGCCATGGGCACGTGCAGCCTGTGGTCGGAGCCGACGCGGCGCAGGAAGGCATACAGGCTGGCCGCGAGCTGGTTGCCGGAGCTGTCGGCCAGCAGCTTGTGGAAGGCGATATCGCCGATGGTGCGCGTTACGCCCTGCGGCGTGGTGGCGGCTTCCAGGATCTTGGCGATCTGCACCGGCGAGGCGCGCACCGCCGCCAGGCGCGCGATGGCCGGCTCCAGCACGATGCGCAGCTCGATGACCTCCAGCGCATTGGTGCCCTGGACCACCACGTCGCTCTTGAGCACCGGACTGTCGTTGCGGCGGATGATGGGGCGAGGCAGTTCGGCGGCGTCGCGCATCGTCTCCAGCGCCAGCCGCAGGCGATGCCGCTTCACCTTCAGCTGATCGGCCAGCAGGCGCTCGGGCGGCAGCTCCTCTCCCTTGCCGATCATGGCGCGGATCTGTGTGATCAGGCGCGTGACGTCATTCGAAACTTCGGGTTGCCTTGTGCGTGCCATGAGTTTCCCGCCTCCGGTTTTTTTGCGTACATCTTATGGGCGGAATATACGCCCAGCAATATCGAAAACCCTGAATGGTTGTTAATTGGCGGTTATTCGGTTGCTAATTCGCAAATGCCTGATTTGCATGGGGAAAGCGCAGAAAAATAAGGGTCGGAAAATCAGGTTTAGGGGTTTTCCATAAAAAAACCAGAATCGCGTTTACACAACCATTAGTTGTTATTAGATTTTGTTCCGCTGAATCCTGATAACCATTCAAAGGGGAATGTGTATGCACGCGACCGAGGTCGCCGGCGATGCGCGCGCGGCGGAATTGCTGTCCATGTATGAGCAGATCGAACGGAGGCACATGTTTCCGTTCTGGGCGCGCGGAGACAGCGCGCACGACGACATCAGCCAGCTGACCAACGGCCCCAAGCCGGTGCCGCACCGCTGGTCGTACCGCGACGACATCCAGCCCCTGCTGGCCCAGTCGGCGCGCCTGATCTCCACCGAGAACACCGACCGCCGCTCGCTGATCCTCATCAACCCGGGCCTGGCGCCGCGCCGCGCGACGGTGTCCACGCTGTACACCGCCTATCGCCAGAACGATCCCAACGAACTCATGCCGCCGCACGCGCACACGGCCAGCGCCGTGCGCTTCGGCCTGACGGGCCGGCAGAACTTCACGGGCGTGGAGGGCGAGGACATCACCTTCCTGCCCGGCGACATGGTGCTGACGCCGCGCGACACCTGGCACAACCACGGCAACCTGGGCGGCGAGCCGGCCATCAATCTGTCAGTGCTGGACTATCCGCTGGTCGAGAACCTGAACGCCCTGTCGTTCCAGCACGACTACCAGGAAAACGGCGAGGTCGTGCGCAAGCAGAGCGCGCGCTTCCAGACCGAGTATTCGCGCATGGTCTATGGCGCCGGCGGACTGACGCCGCGCTTTCTCGACCACCGGCGCGGCGGCGGCGATTCCTCGCCCATGTTCGTGTACCGCTACGAAGCCATGCGCGAGCTGCTGTATCGCTTTCGCGACTGGGACGAATCGCCGCACGAGGGCGTGTCGATCGAATACACGCATCCGCTTCGGGGCGGCCCGGTCTACCGGACCATGACCTTCTTCATGCAGATGGTGCGGCCGGGCGAGACCACGCTGCCGCTCAAGCAGACCGCCAACCTGCTGGTGTCGCCGTTCAGCGGCCAGGGCAGCATGACGGTGGGCGAACAGCGGCATGCGCTCGAACCGTTCGACACGGTCGCCGTGCCCAGCGAGAACTGGGTGCAGTACCGCAACGACGCCACCGAGCCGCTGATCCTGTTCATCGCCAGCGACGAGCCGGCGCTGCGCGCCATGGGCCTGTTCCACCAGTGGGGACGCACGGCCGGCGGCGACCTGGTCGAGCTGGTCTGAGGGAGCCCGGCCTTGGCTAAACAATGGAATACCTCGCTGCTCGCCCACGTCGATTGCGAGGGGGGCGGACAGGTCTGGGTGGAGGGCGCGACGATGTATGTCTCGCACATGCGTCCGCCCTATGGCACCTCGATCTACGACGTCGAAGACCCGCGCCGCCCGCGCCTGCTGGCGTCGCTGGAAGTGCCCATCGGCTGGCATTCGCACAAGGTGCGCGTGCGCGACGGCCTGATGATCGTCAACTATGAGAAGTTCCGCAGCGGCGCCGACGATTTCGGCGGCGGACTGGGCATCTACGACGTCAGCCGGCCGGACCGTCCGCGCCTGATCACGCACTGGAAGACGGGCACCCAGGGCGGCGGCGTACACCGCTACGACTTCGACGGTCGCTACGCCTATATCTCGCCGACGGCGCCGGGCTATATCGGCAACATCGTCAAGATCCTGGACCTGCGCGATCCGGCGAAGCCCGAGGAAGTGGGGCGCTGGTGGATTCCCGGCCAGCACGAGGCCGGCGGCGAAACCTATCCCTGGGACAACTACGTGCCGCCGCGCTGCCACCATCCGCTGCGCATGGGCAACCGCCTGTACGTGTCGTACTGGCATCACGGCATGTTCATCCTGGACATCGAGGACATGGCGCGGCCGCGCCTGGTGTCGCAGTTCAACACCGGGCCGGCCCATCCGCATCCCACGCACACGGCGCTGCCCATACCGGGGCTGCTCAAGGGCCGCCAGATCCTGGTGGTGGCGGACGAGGACGTGGCCAAGCTGCGGCCGTCGCCGCCGGCCTTCACCTGGTTCTTCGACATCACGGACGAGCGCCAGCCCATGCCGATCTCCACCTTCCAGGTCGACGGCGTGGACCCTGACGGCCAGCCGCAAGAAGCCATGTCCGGCTGTCACCAGCCGGCCGAGAAGTTCAGCGGCAATGTGCTGCCCTTCGCCTGGTTCGCGCGTGGCCTGCGACTGCTGGACATCAGCGATCCGTTCCGGCCGCGCGAAGTGGGCTGCTACGAGCCCGACCCGCCGGCCGGCTGCGAACGCGCGTCGTCCAACGACGTCACCACCGACGACCGCGGGCTGCTCTACCTGCTGGACCGGCAGCGCGGCCTGGACATCATCGAAAGCTCCGTTTACGGGACCTGACCATGACCTATCTGCAACAAGCCTTTGGCAACAAGAATCCGAACCTGCCGTTCCATCCGGCGGTGCGGGCGGGCGACTACGTCTTCGTGTCGGGCCAGGTGGCCAAGGACGAGAACGGCGTCATGCTGGAAGGCACCATCGAACAGCTGACGCGCGCCACTATCGAAGCGATGCGGCGGGCGCTGCGGGCGGCCGACTGCGACCTGGCCGACGTGGTCAAGGCCACCGTCTACCTGGAAGACGCGCGCGATTTTGGCCGCTACAACGGCGTGTTCAAGGAGTACTTCCCGGACGGGATGCTCGCACGCACGACCGTGGAGGCCCGCGCGGTCATCGACACCAAGATCGAGATCGAGTGCATCGCCTACAAGCCGCAGCGGTCCTGAACGGCCGCGCAAACCATATATCAAGGGAGAATCATCATGCTGGAAGTTCTGGGACGCGCCACCTCGGGCAATGTGCAGAAAGTGTTGTTCCTGCTCGAAGAGCTGGGCACGCCGTACAAGCGCCACGATTACGGCAAGACCTTCGAGGGCACCACGCTCACCCCGCAATACCAGGCCATCAACCCCACGCAGAAGGTGCCGACCCTGCGCGACGGCGAGCTGCACGTGTGGGAATCGCACACCATCCTGCGCTATGTGGCCAACAAGCAGGAAGCCCACGCGCTGTATCCGCGCGATCCCGCCGCGCGCAGCCAGGTCGAGCGCTGGATGGACTGGACGCTGGCCTCGCTCAACGTGGCCTACCTGGCCGGCTTCAAGGAAGCCAAGCTGCCGCCCGAGCAACTGAGCGAGGCGGCCGCCAAGCTGCTGTCCGCCGAGCTGTCGCTGCTGGACGGGCACCTGGCGGGCCGGCCCTGGGTCGCGGGCGAGGCCTTCTCCCTGGCCGACATCTGCCTGGCGCCGCTGGTGCGCCGCTGCCTGAAGTTCCCCCATCCCAAGCCCGAGCTGGCGCATCTGCGGCAATGGATGGCGCGCATCGAGCAGCGGCCGGCTTTCGCGGCGGCCGTGGCCGCGGGTTGAGGCGGGCCATGGACATGCAGGCGAATGCATCCGCCGGGCCCGGCCCGGCGCGGGAGGCGGCGCCCCTGGCGGCGCAGATACGGGCCCGCGGCCTGAACGTGGATTTCGACACCCGCGCCGGTTGCGTGCGGGTGTTGAGCGACATCGACATCGAGATCGCGAAGGGCTCGTTCACCTCCATCATCGGCCCTTCGGGCTGCGGCAAGAGCACGCTGCTGAAGGTGTTCGCCGGACTGGTGCCGCCGACCGGCGGCGAGGTCTCGGTGGCCGGCGTGCCGCCGGGCGAGGCGGTGCGGCAGCGGCGCGTGGGCATGGTGTTCCAGGAAGCGGCGCTGATGCCCTGGAAGACCGCGCTGGAGAACGTCTGTTCGCTGATGGCGCTGGTGGACGCGGTGCCGCGCGAGCGGCAACGCGACCGCGCGCTGGAACTGCTGCGCCTGGTCGGCCTGGAGTACGCGGCCGACCGGTATCCGGCGCAGCTGTCCGGCGGCATGCGCCAGCGCGTATCCATCGCGCGCGCCCTGGCGCTGGATCCCGAGGTGCTGATGATGGACGAGCCCTTCGGCGCGCTGGACGCCATCACGCGCGAGCACATGAGCGACTTCCTGCTCGATATCTGGCGGCGCACCGGCAAGACCGTGGTGTTCGTCACGCACTCCATCGACGAGGCGGTCTACCTGTCCGACAGCGTCTACGTCATGGCCACCAATCCGGCGCGCATCGTGCAGAAGCTGGATATCGGCCTGCCGCAGCCCAAGAACGAGGCGACGTTTTCCAGCCCGATGTTCCACCAGAAGTCTTTCCAGTTGCGGCAGCTGCTCAAGGCAGGGCATGCGCCGGGGAGCGGAAAATGAGCATGAGCACGACCTTGAAAGAACCCGCCGCGCCCGCGCGGCCCGCGTCCGGCCGGCTGCGCCAGGCCTGGCGCGCCGCCTTGCCCAGCCTCGCGCTGGTGCTGCTGATCGTGGCGCTGTGGGAGGCGGCGGTCCGGTTGCTGCAGGTGTCGGCCTTCGTGGTGCCGGCGCCGTCGGCCATCGTCGCCGTGCTGTTCGAGCGCCAGGACGAGCTGTTCCAGGCCAGCCTGGTCACGGGCGCGGAAATCCTCTACGGCTTTCTGTGTTCCTGCGTGGTGGGGATCACGCTGGCGCTGCTGGTGGACCGATACGCCTGGTTCGGCCGCGCCAGCTATCCGCTCATCGTGCTGTTCCAGAACGTGCCGAAGATCGCGCTGGCGCCGCTGCTGATCCTGTGGTTCGGCTATGACCTGCTGCCCAAGATCGCCCTGATCGTCATCATGGCCTTCTTCCCGGTCACGCTGAACATGCTGGTGGGCCTGCGCTCGGCCGACGCCAACCTGATGTCGCTGCTGCAGTCCATTGGCGCGACGCCGGGCCAGATCATGGCGCGCGTGAAGATCCCGTCCTCGCTGCCGGCCCTCATGGCGGGCATGAAGGTCGCGATCACCCTGAGCGTGATCGGCGCGATCGTCGGCGAATTCGTCGGCGCCTCGGCCGGGCTGGGCTACATGATCCAGTTCGCCTCCAGCCAGATGGATACGGCGCTGGTGTTCGCCGCGCTGGTGCAGATATCCGTCCTGGGCGTCTTCTTCTATTACCTGATCGAGCTGGCCGAGCTGCGGTTCCTGGGCTGGGCGGCGCGCTGAAGCATCGACAATCAACAAGGGGAAAATCATGATCAAGCGTAGCAAGCTGTGCGGCCTGCTGGGCGCGCTGGCCCTGGCCGGCGCGGTCCAGGCCCAGACCAAGGATGCCGTCACCGTGCAGCTGGACTGGGTGGTGCGCGGCAACCATGCGCCGTTCTTCGTGGCGCGCGACAAGGGCTATTTCGCCGAGCAGGGCATCGACGCCGGTACGATCCGCAAGGGCACCGGCTCCACCGACGCGCTGCGGCTGGTGGCCAACGGCAACGCCGACTTCGGCTTCTCGGACCTGCCCACGCTGATGGTGGGCAGGTCGCAGGGCATCGCCAACACGGCGCTGGTGGCGGTCAACCAGAAGACGCCGCTGGCCATCATCTCGGTGAAGAAGAACTTCGACCTCAAGTCCGTGCAGCAGCTCAAGGGCGCCAATATCGGCGTGCATCCGGCCGGGTCCACCTACATCTTCCTGAAGGCGGCGCTGGCCAAGAACGGCATTTCGCTCAACGACATCAAGCAGTCCACGGTGTCGCCGCCTTATGAGAACTTCCTGCTGCTCAACCGCGTGAACGCGGTGCTGGGCTATATCGACGCCGAAGTGCCCGAGCTGGAGCACAAGGCCGGCGGCCCCGGCTCGCTGTCGGTGCTGCACGGCGCGGATCTGGGCATCCAGAGCTATGGCTCGGGCATGTTCACGGCCGACAAGACCATCGCCGAGCGGCCGGACCTGGTGCGCCGCTTCGTGGCCGCCTATATGAAGGGCTACGCCGACGTGATCCAGGATCCGGGCGCCGCGGCCGACTCGCTGATCAGGAACAACCCGGAATACAAGGGCAAGAAGGAGATGCTGGTGGCGCAGCTTCAGGCCGACCTGGACTACACCTTCTTCAGCGCCCATACCCGCGAGCACGGGCTGGGCTGGATCGATCCGGCGCAGTGGCGGGCCACCGCCACGCTCTACAAGGAACAGGGCGCGCTGGCGGCCAGCTTCGATGACAGCAAGGGCTTCGATACCCGCTTCCTGCAACAGGCCGGCCCGGTCAAACGCTGAGGAACCCAGGCATGAATCCGAAGACGCACGACACGGCCAGCGGCCCGGTGGCCTTGCCGGCCCAGGCCGGCCTGTACTACGGCGGCGCCTGGCACGCGCCACAGTCCGACCGCTGGATGGAGGTCCGCGCGCCGGGCACGGGCGAGCTGCTGATGCGTGTGGCCGAGGCCGGCCGCGAGGATGTGGCCCGGGCCGCGCGCGCCGCGCGGGAAGGCCATGCCATCTGGCGCCGCACGGCGCCGCTGGCGCGCGCGGCGGTGCTGCGCCGCGTCGCCCAGCGGCTGCGCGACAATGCCGCCCAGCTGGCCCTGCTGGACGCGCTGGACTGCGGCAATCCGGTGAGCGAGATGGGCTCGGACGTCATGGTGGCCGCCGCGCTGCTGGACTTCTTCGCCGGGCTGGTGACGGAGCTGAAGGGCGACACCATCCCGATGGGGCCGGACGCCCTGAACTACACCGAGCGCGAGCCGCTGGGCGTGGTCGCGCGCATCGTGGCGTTCAATCATCCGCTGCTGTTCGCCATGGGCAAGCTGGCCGCGCCGCTGGCGGCGGGCAACGCCGTCATCATCAAGCCGCCGGCGCAGGCGCCGCTGTCTGCGCTGCGCTGCGCTGAGCTGATCGGCGACCTGCTGCCGCCGGGCGTGCTGGCCATTCTTCCGGGCGGCGGCGAGGCCGGCGCCGCGCTGGCCGAGAGTTCCGACGTGGACATGATCGGGCTGGTCGGCAGCATCGCCACGGGCCGCAAGGTCATGCAGGCGGCCGCCGGCCGCATCAAGCCGGTGGCGCTGGAGCTGGGCGGCAAGAATCCCTTCGTGGCCTGCGCCGACGTCGATCCGGCGCAGGCGGCGCGCGCCATCGTCGACGGCATGAACTTCACCTGGTGCGGCCAGTCCTGCGGCTCGACCAGCCGCGCCTTCGTCCACCGCGACATCTACGACGAGGTCTGCCGCCATGTGGTCCAGGCCTGCGGCGCCTACGTGCCCGGCGATCCGACCGATCCGGCCACCACGATGGGCGCGATGATCAGCGCCGAGCACCGCGACCGCGTCAAGCGCGTCATCGACGAGGCCTGCGGCGGCCGGCTGCTGCATGGCGGCGCCATTCCGACCCGTGGCGTGCCGGCGGGCGGCCATTATCTGGAGCCCACCGTGTAT
>MCND01000095.1_pt1 | contig 41447 bp, 34 predicted proteins | sample 778211 | NCBI WGS metagenome assembly MCND01 (sample SAMN04296812, study PRJNA304217) | bioreactor metagenome | isolation source: activated sludge enriched with benzalkonium chloride | place: Turkey: Istanbul urban wastewater treatment plant
GCCAAGGTCATGATGATCATGCCGCTGGTGTTCGGCGGGATGATGTTCTTCTTCCCGGCCGGCCTGGTGCTGTACTGGTGCGTGAACAACACGCTGTCGATCCTGCAGCAGTGGTCCATCACCCGGGCCATCCAGCGCAAGACCGAAGCCGCCGCAAGCCGCTGATCGCGGAACACGGCAATGAAAAACCGGCCTCCAGGGGCCGGTTTTTTCTTGGCTGCGTCACCCTGGAACCACCGCTGCCGCCTCGACGCGCGGCGGACTTCGGATGATGCCGCTGGCAATACCGCCAGCCGCCTATGGCGCGTGCGCCAGCACCCACAGCGCGTACTGCCGGACATACGCGCGCCGATGCGCGCAGCCGGCGGCGGCGGCCAGGATGGCCTGGCGGTCCAGGAGCAGGGCCAGGCGCAGCTGATCCTTGAACTGCTCCGAGAAATTGCCCTCGGTCAGGCGCCGGGCGATGCAGGCCACCAGCTGATCGCGGTGGGTCCGTCCCAGCTGGCAGTGCTTGAAGCGGCGCGCCAGCAGCGCCCGGATCCGGCCGTCGGACACCCCGCGCGATTCGGCCAGGAAAAAGCGCACGCACAGGTCCACCACGTCGGGCGCCTGATGGCGCAACAGCTCATCGGCCATGGCCAGCCATTCGTACTTGGAAAGGTACGGATACATGCGCGAAAAAGGGAGGAAGAAGGCAGGGCATGATAGCCCGCTTGCTAATCACATTAGCCAATGCTAATGTGTTGTCATGATCGAAAACGACATCTTCAAGGCCCTGGCCGATCCGACCCGCCGCGCCATCTTCGAGAAGCTGGCGCCCGGCGGCATGAACGCCAGCGCCCTGCGGGTGGGCATGGACATCAGCCAGTCCGCCATGTCCCAGCACCTGGCGGTGCTGCGCAAGGCCGGGCTGGTGCGCGAAGAGCGGCAAGGCCGCTTTGTGAACTACGAAGTCGATCCCGACGGCCTGGCGCTGATCGCCGGCTGGCTGTCGAAGTACCGCGCCTACTGGCCGGCGCGCGTGGACGCCCTGAAGGCCTTGCTCAAGGACATGGATCAATGAACGACACCCCCGCCCAGGACACGCAGGACGAGCAGGCCGACGCGCTGGTGCTCGAATACACGCTGGATGCGCCGCCGTCACAGGTCTGGCGCGCCGTCAGCATCCCCGCGCTGCGCGAGCAGTGGCTACCCGATGCGGTCGTTTCCGACCCCGATCCCGTCTCGGTCACGCACGAGGAAGAAATCCGCTACCGCATGCGCGACGACGCGCCGCCGTTCCTGGAAAGCCTGGTCACCTTCCAGATCGAGCCAGACGGCGAGGGCGGCACGCGCCTCAGGATCATCCATGAGCTGGCCGACGCGCGCCTGGAACGCCGCCAGCGGCCGGCCGCCAACGACGGCGAGACCTGGCTGATGATGGCCGCCTAGCGGCCGCCCGAACGGTCTCCGGGCCGGCCGCCGAGCCGCCCCGGCCTCCCTTTCCCAAGCAACACAAGGAGTTCGCTCATGAGCGGAGCGATGCAGCTCGTCCCCATGGTGGTGGAACAGTCCGGCCGCGGAGAACGGTCGTTCGATATCTATTCGCGCCTGCTGCGCGAACGCATCGTGTTCCTGAACGGCGAGGTCAACGACACGGTTTCGGCGCTGGTGTGCGCGCAGCTGCTGTTCCTGGAGGCCGAGCATCCCGGCAAGCCCATTCACCTGTATATCAATTCGCCCGGCGGCGTGATCACCAGCGGCCTGGCCATGTACGACACCATGCAGTTCATCAAGTCGCCCGTGCACACGCTGTGCATGGGCACGGCGCGCTCCATGGGCTCGCTGCTGCTGATGGCCGGCGAGCCGGGCGAACGGGCCGCGCTGCCCAACGCCAGCATGCACGTGCACCAGCCGCTGGGCGGCTTCCAGGGCCAGGCCTCGGACATCATGATCCACGCCGAGGAAATGCAGCGCACCAAGGACCGCGTCATCCGGCTGTACGCCGAGCATTGCGGCCGCAGCTATGAGGACGTCGAGCGCAGCCTGGACCGCGACCGCTACCTGACGGCCGACGAAGCCATCGAGTGGGGCCTGATCGACCGCGTGTACCGCGACCGCGCGAGCGAGGACGCGCGGGGCTGAACAACGCCCCTGGCCGGACGCGGCGAACCAGACGACAATGTCCGCATTCCCCATCCGCCTCGAACGCGATGCCCGCCGCCCGTCCCGACCCCGTCCGCGACCCCGTTTTCGCCGCCTGCGTGGTGGTCCTGCGCCGCAACCTGCCGTTCACGCTGGCGGGCATGCTGCTGACCATGGCCCTGGTGATCGCGGCATTGCAGGACGTGGTGCCGCATGCGCAGCTGGCCTGGTGGGCGCTCGGCAACCTGGCGCTGTCCGCCTTGCGCTGGCATGCCATGCGCCGCTTCCGGCCGGTCGAGGGCGAGCCCGGCATCAACGACAACCCCCGGGTGCGGCGCTGGCGCCGCATCACGCTGGTCGGGGTGCTGGCCAGCGGCCTGGCCTGGGGCCTGCCGACGGCGTACTGGCTGCAGCACGTGCCGCTGCCGCACCAGATGTTCCTGATCATCGCGCTGCTGACCATGGGCACGGGCGCCATCTATGCGTACTGCATCGATCTGCCGGTCCTCTACAGCTTCCTGCTGCCGTACTTCCTGCCCATGCTGCTGATGCTGACGGCGCTGGATCAAACGCTGCTCACGGTGATGGGCGTCGCCGGCCTGCTGTACCTGGCCGTGTCGCTGACCTTCGCCCATCGCATGCATCGCACGCAGCTCGATTCGCTGAGCCTGCGCTTCGAGAACCTGGACCTGCTACAGCGGCTGCAGAACGAGAAGATGGCGGCCGAACGCAGCGACCTGGCCAAGTCGCGCTTCCTGGCGGCCGCCAGCCACGACCTGCGCCAGCCCGTGCATGCGCTGAGCCTGTTCGTCGGCGTGCTGAAGGGACATGCGCTGCCCGCGCAGAGCCGCCAGCTAGTGGACAGCATCTCGCGCGCGGTGCAGGCGCTGGGCGGCCTGTTCGATGGCCTGCTCAACCTCTCGCGGCTGGACGCGGGCGTGGTGCGTCCGCAGGTGCAGCCGGTGGCGATCGCCGACGTGCTCGATCGCCTGCATCACGAGTTCGCGCCGCAGGCGCAGGCAAAATCGCTGCGCCTGCGCTTGCGGCCGCTCGCGGCCACGGTCTCGTCGGACCCGGCGCTGCTGGACCGCATCCTGCGCAACCTGATCCACAACGCCATCCATCACACCGAGCGCGGCGGCGTGCTGGTCGGCTGCCGCCGAGACGGCGACGCGCTGCGCGTGGAGGTCTGGGACAGCGGCCCGGGCATTCCCTTGCACGAACAGGAGCGCGTCTTCTGGGAATTCCATCAGCTGGGCAACCCCGAACGCGACCGCGGCAAGGGCCTGGGCCTGGGGCTGGCGATCGTGCAGCGCACGGCCCGGCTGCTCGGCCATCCGCTGGGCCTGCGCTCCTGGCCGGGCCGCGGCACCGTGTTCAGCCTGACGCTGCCGCTGGCCGATCCCCAGGCGCAGGCCCCGGCCCAGGCGGACGAACCGCAGCCCGCCGCCTTGCCTACGCACGGCCGCGAGCCGCTGGTGCTGGTCATCGAAGACGACGTCCAAAGCCGCCTCGGCCTGCAATTGCTGCTCGAAGGGTGGGGCTACCGCGTGCTGGCGGCCGGCAGCGTCGATGAGCTGCTGTTGCAGACCGCGCAGGACATGGACCGCGTCTCGCTGATCATCAGCGACTACCGCCTGCGCGAGCACCAGACGGGCATCGACGCCATCAAGCGCCTGCACGAGGAATACAACGACGAGGCCATCCCGGCGCTGCTGGTCAGCGGCGACACCGACCCGCAGCGCCTGGCCGAAGTGGCCGAACATGGCTGGCCCATGCAGAACAAACCGGTCGATCCGGACCGGCTGCGCAGCACCATCGCGCGCCTGCTGGCCTGAAGCGCCGGATCCCGGGCGTCGGCCTCGGGATCCGGCCGCCGCCCGGACCGGGTTCCGCTTCCGGCCTCAGGCCAGGTCGTAGCGGTCCAGGTTCATCACCTTGACCCAGGCGGCGACGAAGTCGCGCACGAACTTCTGCTGCGCGTCCTCGCTGGCATAGACCTCGGCCAGCGCGCGCAGCTGCGAGTGCGAGCCGAACAGCAGGTCGATGCGGCTGCCCGTCCATTTGGGCTGGCCGGTCTTGCGATCGCGCCCCTCGAAGGCCTCGCGCTCGGGCGACAGCGGCTTCCATTCCGTGCCCATGTCGAGCAGGTTGCGGAAGAAGTCATTGCTCAGCGCGCCCGGCCGGTCGGTGAAAACGCCGTGCCGGTCCTGGCCCACCCGCACCTCCAGCACGCGCAGCCCGCCGATCAGCACGGTCATCTCGGGCGCGGTCAGGGTCAGCAGCTGCGCGCGATCGATCAGCAGCGCCTCGGCCGGCACCGCGAAGCGCGTCTTCAGGTAGTTGCGGAAACCGTCGGCCACCGGCTCCAGCGGCGCGAAGGAATCCACGTCGGTCTGTTCCTGCGTGGCATCCATGCGGCCCGGCGCGAAGGGCACGGTCACGTCGACGCCGGCCTTCTTGGCCGCCTGCTCCACGCCCGCACAGCCCGCCAGCACGATCAGGTCGGCCAGCGAGATCTTCTTGCCGCCGGACTGCGCGCGGTTGAAGTCGGCCTGTATGGCTTCCAGCGCCTTCAACACCTTGGCCAGCTGCGCCGGCTGGTTGACCGCCCAGTCCTTCTGCGGCGCCAGCCGGATGCGCGCGCCATTGGCGCCGCCGCGCTTGTCGGAGCCTCGGAAGGTGGACGCCGACGCCCAGGCGGTGGACACCAGCTCGGACACCGACAGGCCGCTGGCCTGCACCTTCTGCTTGAGCGCCGCCACGTCCTGGTCGTCGACCAGCGGGTGGTTGACCTTGGGGATGGGATCCTGCCAGATCAGTTCCTCGGCCGGCACTTCCGGACCCAGGTAGCGGGCGCGCGGGCCCATATCGCGGTGGGTCAGCTTGAACCAGGCGCGGGCGAAGGCCTCGGCCAGTTCCTCGGGATGGTCCATGAAGCGGCGCGAGATCTTCTCGTATGCCGGATCGAAGCGCAGCGACAGGTCCGTGGTCAGCATGGTCGGCAGCAGCTTCCTGGACGCGTCGAAGGCATGCGGAATCGTAGGCTGGGCGTTCTTGGCCACCCACTGGTGCGCGCCGGCCGGGCTCTTGCTCAGTTCCCATTCATAGCCGAACAGGTTCTGGAAAAAGCCGTTGCCCCATTGCGTCGGCGTGGTGGTCCAGGTGACTTCCAGGCCGCTGGTGATGGCGTCCGCGCCCTTGCCGCTGCCATGGCTGCTCTGCCAGCCCAGGCCCTGCAGCTCCAGCCCCGCGTCTTCGGGATCGGGGCCCACGTTGGAGGCCGGCCCGGCGCCGTGCGTCTTGCCGAAGGTATGGCCGCCGGCGATCAACGCCACGGTTTCCTCGTCATTCATGGCCATGCGCGCGAAGGTCTCGCGGATGTCATGCGCGGCCGCGACCGGATCCGGATTGCCGTCCGGGCCTTCCGGGTTCACGTAGATCAGGCCCATCTGCACCGCGCCCAGCGGGTTTTCCAGATTGCGGCCCGACGGGGTCTTGCCTTCGCCCTTGCCATAGCGCACGTCGCCGCCCAGCCAGGTTTTCTCATTGCCCCAATAGACGTCCTGATCAGGTTCCCAGCTGTCTTCCCGGCCGCCCGCGAAACCGAAGGTCTTGAAACCCATGGTCTCCAGCGCGACGTTGCCGGTCAGGATGAGCAGGTCGGCCCAGGAAATCTTGCGACCGTACTTTTGCTTGATGGGCCACAGCAAACGACGGGCCTTGTCCAGGCTGACGTTGTCGGGCCAGCTGTTGAGCGGCGCGAAGCGCTGCTGCCCGCGTCCCGCGCCGCCGCGCCCGTCGCCGATGCGGTAGGTGCCGGCGCTGTGCCAGGCCATGCGGATGAAGAGCGGACCATAGTGGCCGAAGTCGGCGGGCCACCAGTCCTGGGAATCGGTCATCAGCTTGGCCAGGTCCTTCTTCACGGCGGCCAGGTCCAGGCTCTTGAAGGCTTGCGCGTAGTTGAAGTCCTTGTCCATCGGATCGGACTTGCTGGAATGCTGGCTCAGCAGGTCCAGCCGCAGCTGGTTGGGCCACCAGTCCCGATTCGTCGTACCGCCGCCGGCGGTATGGTTGAAAGGGCATTTCACTTCGCTCGACATGGGCGCTCTCCTTCGGTGATGGACGGCCGGGCGGGCCGGTCCGAACGACTATACGCGAGAGCACCATGCAGAAATATTTGATTGCTGCAATACGATCAATAGCTCATATCAATGAATATGTTCAGGATTCTTGATTTCATCAATGAGCCCGCCGGGCCCTTCCGCCCGGCTCCAACAGCACGCTAGCGCTGCATGCCCCAGCGCCTGACCGTCAACCGCTCCAGCGTGTCGAAGCCCAGGCTTTCCACCAGCAGGCCGATGATGACCACGGCCGCCAGCCCGGCGAACACCTTGTCCGTGTACAGCTCGTTGCGGTTCTGAAAGATGTACCAGCCCAGCCCGCCCTTGCCGCTGGACGCGCCGAACACCAGTTCGGCGGCGATCAGCGTGCGCCAGGCGAAGGCCCAGCCGATCTTCAGGCCGGCCAGGATGGCCGGCAGCGCGGCCGGCACCAGGATCCACAGCACGTAGCGCAGCCCCGTCAGCCCATAGTTGCGCCCCGCCATGCGCAGCGTCTCGGACACGCCCAGGAAGCCGGCGTAGGTGTTCAGCGCCAGCGCCCACAGCACGGAATGGATCAGCACGAACACCAGGCTGCCTTCGCCCAGGCCGAACCACAGCAGCGCCAGCGGCAGCAGGGCGATGGCGGGCAAGGGGTTGAACATCGAGGTCAGCGTGGACAGCAGGTCGCGGCCCAGGCGCGTGGACACGGCCAGCGTGGTCAGCGCGAAGGCCAGCGCCACGCCCGCCACATAACCCTGCACCAGCACCCGCAGCGACTGCCCGGCGCGCGCCGCCAGCTCGCCGCTGGCCAGGCCGGCCGCGAAGGCCTGCGCGGTCTGCCAGGCGCCCGGCAGCAGCAGGTCGTTATCGGTCAGGCGCGCGGCCAGCTCCCACAGCAAGGCCAGCAGCGCCAGGATGAACAGCTTGCGCACGCCGGCGCGGGCCCACAGGCGCTCGCGCCAGGACAGCGGCGCCTCGGCGGTCTGCGCGGGCAGCGGCGGCAGCGCGTATTCGATATCGGGACGCGCGGCCAGCGTATCGGCGTGGACGGAGGTGATGACGGACATGACGGATCTCGGTGATCGCAAACTGTGGATATCGCGCGCGGCAGGGCCCGCGTATTGAACGAACGCGGCAATCAAGCCGCGCGGCGAATGACTGGTGCCAGCCTCAGGCGGCGACGCGGCGCTCGGCCTCGCCCGCCCGCGCGGGCGCCTGGTCGAACAGCAGATCGTGAATGCGCCGCGTGGCCGCCTGGAAGGCGGCCGAGCCCTGGCTGTGCAGGCTGTGCGCCTGCGCGTTCAGCTCGGCGCGCACGCGGCCTGGATGCGGCGACAGCAGCAGCACGCGGCTGCCCAGCACCAGCGCCTCCTCGATGGAGTGGGTGACGAACAGCAGCGTGAAGCGCACCTCTTCCCACAGGGCCATCAGCTCTTCCTGCATGCGCCGCCGCGTCAGCGCGTCCAGCGCGGCGAAGGGCTCGTCCATCAGCAGCACGCGCGGCTGCATGGCCAGCGCGCGCGCGATCGCCACGCGCTGCTTCATGCCGCCGGACAAGGTGTGGGGATAGGCGTCGGCGAAGCCCGCCAGCCCGACCTTGTCCAGGTAATGCATGGCGCGCTCATCGGCCTCGCGCCGGCCCAGCTTGCGCGAGGCGATCAGCGGAAACGCGACGTTCTGCCGCAGCGTCTTCCACGGCGGCAGCTGGTCGAATTCCTGGAACACCACGATGCGGTCCGGGCCCGGGCCTTGCACCGGCCGGTCGTCCAGCGCGATGCGGCCTTCGGTCGGCTTGATGAAGCCGGCCACGGCCTTGAGCAGCGTGGACTTGCCGCAGCCCGACGGGCCCAGCAGGATGAAGCGCTCGGTCGCGTGCACGTCAAAGCTCACCTGATGGGTGGCGCGCACGCGCCGTTCCGGCGTCTTGTATTCGAGCGACACCTTATCCACACGCAGCAGCGGACCTTGGTTTTCAGCGTTATCCACAGGGCTGGCGGAATGGATGGACATGTCGGTTCTCCTTGGTTCTACAGCCGCCCACCTCCAGACCTCATCGGGGCCGGGCTTTACCCTTAGCTGCCCTGGGCGGTGACGGCGTCATCGAAGAAATACTCGCGCCAGCTGGCCGGCGCCGTCTTGATCGCGCCCACCTTGTGCATGAACTGCGCCAGCGGGTAGGTGTTCTGCGGCGCCAGCTTGAACTGCACGTCGGGGTTCTTGATGATCTTGATGAGGAAGTCGCGGTCCAGCTTGGCGCCGGTCACGCGCAGGTAGGTGTCGGCGGCCTTCTCCGGATTGGCGGTGGCGAACTCGGCGGCTTCCTGGAGCGCCAGCTGGAAGGCCTTGTAGGTCTTGGGATTGTCCTTGCGGAATTTCTCGGTTGCGAAGAGCACGGTGGACGAGCTGGGGCCGCCCAGCACGTCATACGAATTGAGCACGATGCGCGCCTTGGGATTCTCGGCCAGCTCCTGTTCCTGGAACGGCGGATTGCCGAAGTGGCCGGTGATCTCCGTGCCGCCGGCAATGATGGCGGCGGCGGCGTCCGGATGCGGCAGCGCCACCGAGATCTTGTCCAGCTTGTCGTAGTGCGCGTCGCCCCACAGCTTGGCCGAGGCCAGCTGCAGCACGCGCGACTGCACCGATACGCCGACGGCGGGCAGGGCGATGCGGTCGCGCTCGGTGAAATCGGCGATGCTCTTCACATTGGGATTGTTGGTCACCAGGTAATAGGGGAAATTACCCAGCGAGGCCACGCCCTTGACGTTCTGCTTGCCGCGCGTGCGGTCCCAGATGGTCAGGAGCGGCCCCACGCCCGCGCCGGCGATGTCCACCGCGCCGGACAACAGCGCGTCGTTCACCGCCGAGCCGCCGGACAGCTTGGCCCATTCCACCGAGATATCCACACCATCGGCCTTGCCATGCTTTTCGATCAGCTGCTGGTCGCGCGCCACGTTCAGCAGCAGGTAGACGATACCGTACTGCTCGGCGATGCGGATGCGGCCCTCGGCCCAGGCCGGCGAGGGCGAGGCCAGCGCCAGTACGGCGAGGACCAGGGCCAGGCCGGCGCTGGCGAGGACTTGCGCGACTCGGTCTTTTGCGGCGGCGGACAAACGCATGGTGTTCCTTGTGGATAAGTCGTGGTGCCGTGCGGGGCGTGGATTCTGACGATGCGCGGGCGCGCTCAGAACGGCGCGTCGCCCTCGATGGTGGTGCGGTACAGCTTGCGGCGCAGATGGTCGGGCGTGCCGCCGGCCAGATGGATCAGCGAGCGGTTGTCCCAGAACACCAGATCATGCTCGCGCCAGTGATGGCGATAGACATGCTCGGGACGCACGCTGTGCGCGTACAGCTCGGCCAGCAAGGCATCGCTTTCGTCTTGCGGCAGGCCTTCGATGCGGGTGGTGAAGCCTTCGCTCACGAACAGCGCGCGGCGGCCGTTCTCCGGATGCGTGCGCACCACCGGATGCGAGACTTCCTGCACTTGCGCCACCTGTTGCGCGCTCAGGTTCGGACGCCAGTTGCCTTCCTTTTGCAGTTGACCGTACTTGGCCAGGTAGGAGTGCACGGCGCGGCGGCCTTCAATCGCATTGCGCAGCGCCTCGGGCAGCGTGTCGTAGGCCAGGTGCATGTTGGCGAACAGCGTGTCGCCGCCCTCGGACGGCAGCTCCTGCGCGTGCAGCAGCGAACCCAGGCTGGGCAGCGCCTTGTACGAGATATCCGAATGCCAGTACTTGCCGGCATCGCCCAGGCCCACCGGCTTGCCGTTCTCGATGATGTTCGAGACGGTCAGGATCTCGGGATGGCCGGGCAGGTGGAACTGATGCAGCACGTGGATCATCAGCGGACCGAAGCGGCGGCTGAAATCGATGTGCTGGCGCGGCGTGATGCGCTGATCGCGGAACACCAGCAGATGATGGTCCAGGTGCGCCTGATGGATGCGGGAAAAATCCTCGCGCGTCAGTTCGCGCGACAGGTCCAGGCCAATGATCTCGGCGCCCAGCGGGCCCGGCAGCGGGCGCAGCTCGAAGGCTTGCGGCTGGGCGGCTTGCGGTTCCGCTTGCGCATCCACATCGCGCAGCAGGGCATTGCTTTGGGGCATCGATCGCTCCTGGGCGTCCGGCGAATCGCCGGACCGGATTGGGGCGGCCCGGCGATGCGCCGGGACTAGGAACGATCGATTATGAAAAGCCGGCCTTGCAACGCAAACGAAGATATTGGCGTTTGAACAAAGCCTGGCGTCATAAGGCGCGGCGTCCGCTATGGGAACGCCGCGCCTTCATGTGGACAACTTATAAGCTAGTGAAAAATCGGCATGAAAGCAGCCGCCCGCTACTTTTCCACAGGCAGGTAGGCCTGAACCAGCTTGACCCAGTACGTGGCACCCACCGGCAGCAGCGCGTCGTTGAAATCGTAGTTCGAGTTGTGCAGCTGGCACGGCCCCATGCCGTGATAGCTTTCCATGCGGTGGTCGCCATCGCCATTGCCCAGGAACAGATAGGCGCCCGGCACTTTTTCCAGGAAGAACGAGAAGTCCTCGGCACCCATGAAGGGCGGCATGTCGCGCAGCACGTGCTCGGCGCCGAACGCGTTCTCGGCCACTTGCGCGGCGAAGGCGGTTTCCTGTTCCCAGTTCACCAGCGGCGGATAGGCGCGCACGAAATCCAGCTCGCCGGTACCGCCATAGACCTGCGGCAGCGTGGTGGCGATGCGGCGCATGTCGGCCTCGATCTTGTCCAGCGTTTCCACCGAGTACGTGCGCACCGTGCCGCGCAGCACCGCCTCGCCCGGAATCACGTTGTAGGCGTCGCCGGCGTGGATCTGCGTGATCGACAGCACGGCCTGTTCCAACGGGTTCTTGCTGCGCGAGATCACGGTCTGCAAGGCATGCACCATGTCGGCCGCGACGATGATCGGGTCCACCGAGGCATGCGGCTGCGCCGCGTGGCCGCCCACGCCCTTGATCACGATGTCCCAGCGGTTGCTCGACGCCATCGTCGGACCGGCGCGAAAGCCGAACTGGTTCACCGGCATGCCCGGCATGTTGTGGATGCCGAACACGGCGTCACAGGGAAAGCGGTCGAACAGGCCGTCCTGCATCATGGCGCGCGCGCCGGCGTTGCCGCCTTCCTCGGCCGGCTGGAAGATGAACACCACGGTGCCGTCGAAGTCGCGGTGCGTGGACAGGTACTGCGCCGCGCCCAGCAGCATGGCGGTGTGCCCGTCATGGCCGCAGCCGTGCATGCGGCCGCTGATGGTGGAGCGGTGCGCGAAACGGTTGTGCTCGGGCATGGGCAGCGCGTCCATGTCGGCGCGCAGGCCCACCGTCTTCTTGCCGCTGCCGGCGCGCAGAATGCCGACCACGCCGGTTTTCCCCAGGCCCGTGTGGACTTCCAGGCCCCAGCCGCGCAGCTTCTCGGCCACCAGCGTGGACGTGCGCGTTTCCTGGAAGGCAAGTTCGGGATGGGCGTGGATGTCGCGGCGCAGCGCAGTGAGTTCGGGATGCGCGCGTTCGATTTCAGCGATGGTCTTCATGGCGGGATCCAGCGGAATCAGGCGGGGAAAAGGGAACAAGGCTGTGGATAAGCCGATGGCGGTGATTGTTCAGGTGTAGCACGGCGGGCAAGAGCCAGAGGGCGCTTTTCCGGGAAAACCCCGTGATCCCGGCCGCGATCCACGGCTGAAATCAGCCTCCACCGATCGATGGCCGTCACGCGACGGCTGCCCATCGGCCGACGCATATCAAGCGCTGGCGCTTGCCGACGCGGCCCCCTCATCGTTCAAGTGGCAGGCGCTGACATGCCCCGGCGCGATCGCGCGCAGCAAGGGCCTTTCGGTCTTGCAGCGCGGCATGGCCTGCGGACAGCGCGGATGGAAGGCGCAGCCGGTCGGCGGATCCAGCGGCGACGGCAGCTCGCCCTTGATCGGCCGGTAGGCGCGCCGGCCCGGCGTCAGCGTCGGCAGCTCCTTGAGCAGCGCCTGCGTGTACGGATGATTGGCGCGCTGGAAGATCTCGTCGGTGGGCGCCAGCTCGACCACGCGGCCCAGGTACATGATGGCCACGCGGTCCGAGATGTGGCTGACCACGCTGAGGTTGTGGCTGATGAACAGGTACGTCAGGTCCAGCTCGCCGCGCAGCCGCTCGAACAGGTTCAGCACCTGCGCCTGGATCGACACGTCCAGCGCCGCCACCGCCTCGTCGCAGACGATGACGGAGGGCTTGAGCGCCAGCGCGCGCGCGATGCCAATGCGCTGGCGCTGGCCGCCCGAGAACTGGTGCGGATAACGCTGCGCATAGCCTGGGTCCAGCCCGACCTGGCGCATCAGCCCGGCCACGTAATCGGCCTTGTCGCGCGCGGCCACCAGCTTGTGCGCCACCGGCGCCTCGCCGATGATCTCGCGCACCCGCATGCGCGGGTTCAACGAGGCATAGGGATCCTGGAAGATCATCTGCACGCCCAGCTCGTAGGCGCGCCGTTCCGGGCCCGGCAGGCCCTGCACCGGCTTGCCGCGATAGCGCAGCTCGCCCGCGCTGGGCGGCAGGATGCCCGAGACGATGCGGCCCAGCGTGGACTTGCCGCAGCCCGACTCGCCCACGATGCCAATGACCTCGCCCGGCATCACATCCAGGTCCACGCCGGCCACCGCGTGCACGACCTGCGTCTTCAGGCCCGCGCCCAGCAGGTTGGCGATGCGGCCGGCCAGGTCCACCGGCTGCACGAAGCGCAGCTCGACGCCGCGCAGCGACAGGATGGGCGTCGTAGCGTCATGCGTCATCGCGCGCTCCCGCGTGCCAGCAGCGCACCCATTGGCCGGGACGGATTTCCTGCGGCTGGGGCTCGGCCAGACAGGCGTCGCTCGCGCGCGGGCAGCGGCCCCGGAACGCGCAGCCTTGCGGCAGGTTGAGCAGCGAAGGGGTCATGCCCGGTATCGGTTCCAATGGCCGCCCGCGCGATTCCGGCGTGGGAATCGATGCGATCAGGCCGTGCGTGTAAGGGTGCATGGGATGGCTGATGACGGCCTCGGTCGTGCCGGTCTCCACCACGCGGCCCGCGTACATCACAGCCACGCGGTCGGCCAGCCCGGCCACCACGGCCAGATCGTGGGTGATCCAGATCAGCGCCGTGCCGGTGTCCTGGCACAGCTTCTGCACCTCGAACAGGATCTGCCCCTGGATGGTCACGTCCAGCGCCGTGGTGGGCTCGTCGGCGATGATGAGCCGCGGCGAATTCAGCAGCGCGATGGCGATGGCCACGCGCTGGCGCATGCCGCCGGACAGCTGGTGCGGATAGGCGCGCAGCCGTTCCTCGGGCGCGGGTATGCCGACCATGGCCAGCGCTTCCAATGCGCGCTTGCGCGCCTGGTCGCGCGATGCGCCGCCGTGCGCCTGCACCGCCTCGATCATCTGCGTGTCCACGCGCAGCACCGGGTTCAGCGTCATCATCGGATCCTGGAAGATCATCGCGATGTCGCGCCCGCGCAGCTGGCGCCAGCGGGCCGGCGCCGCGCCGCGCAGCTCCTCGCCGTTGAAGCGGATGCTGCCGTCGACGATGCGGCCCGGCTCGTCCAGCAGGCCCATCAGCGAGAAGCCGGTGATGCTCTTGCCCGAGCCGGACTCGCCCACCAGGCCCAGGATCTCGCCGGTCGCCAGATGCAAGTCCACGCCGTCCACGGCCCGGACCACGCCGTTGCGCGTGAAGAAATGCGTCTTCAGGCCGCGCACGTCGAGCACGGGTCCGGACGCCGCCGGCGACTTGTCCACAAGGTTTTCCTGCATCGCCTTCCCCTAGTCCGCGTTGCGCGGGTTGAGCACATCGCGCAGGTGGTCGCCCACCAGGTTGATGGCGATGATGGCCAGCGCCAGCGCGATGCCGGGGAAGAAGGAAATCCAGTACTGCCCGGACAGCAGGTACTCGAAGCCGTTGTAGATCAGCATGCCCAGCGAGGGCTCGGACACCGGCACGCCCACGCCCAGGAAGGACAGCGTGGCCTCCAGCGCGATGGCGTGCGCCAGGTCGATGGTGGCGATGACGATCAGGGGCGGCATGCAGTTGGGCAGCACATGGCGGAACAGCACGCGCCCCCAGCCCAGCGACATGCAGCGCGCGGCCTCGACGTATTCCTTGCCGCGCTCGACCAGCGCCGCGCCGCGCGCCGCCCGCGCGAAATACGCCCACTGCACCACGATGAGCGCGATGATCACCTTGTCCACGCCCTTGCCCAGGATCGCCAGCAGCATCAGCGCCACAAGGATGGCCGGGAAGGACAGCTGGATGTCGACGATACGCATCAGCAGCGCGTCGATGCGGCCGCCGAAGTAGGCCGCGATCAACCCCACCGTCGCGCCGATGCCGAAGGCCGCCAGCACCGACACGGCCGCCACCAGCAGGCTGGTGCGCATGCCGTACAGGATGGCCGACAAGAGGTCGCGCGCCAGCCCGTCGGTGCCCAGCCAGTAGCGCATGGCGCCGTCGCCGCTTGCGCTGCCGGGCCTGAGCTTGGAATCCATGATGTCCAGCGCGGCCAGGTCATAGGGATTCTGCGGCGCGATCCACGGCGCCAGCAGCGCCGCGCCCACGATCACGACCAGCATCACCAGGCCCAGCAGGGCCAGCTTGCTGGCGCAGAAATCCGACACGAAGCGGCGCCAGGGCGTCTGTTCGGGGCGCGCGGCGGGCGCGCTGGCAATGGCGGGCGTGGTCATCGGCGGCCGTCCAGTCTGACGCGGGGATCCAGCACCGTGTAGATGATGTCCACCACAAGGTTGAGCATGACCAGGAAGAACACGATCAGGAGCAGATACGCCACCACCACCGGACGGTCCAGGTTGATGATGGAATCGATCAGCAGCTTGCCCATGCCCGGCCAGGAAAACACGGTCTCGGTGACCACCGCGAAGGCCATGACCTGGCCGAACTCCAGGCCGGCCACCGTCACCACGGGGATCAGGATGTTCTTGAGCAGGTGCACGCCCAGCACGCGGCGCTCTGACAGGCCCTTGGCGCGCGCGAACTTGATGTAGTCCATGGGCAGGGCCTCGCGCGTGGCGGCGCGCGTCACGCGGATGATCATGGCGCACTTGGCGAAGGCGATGGTGGCCGCGGGCAGCGCCAGGCTGGCCCAGCCGTCCAGCGTCAGCACGCTGAGCTGCAGCGAGCCGATGCTGACGGTCTGCCCGCGTCCGCCGGCCGGCACCCAGCCCAGCATCACGGCGAACACCATGATGAGCATCAGCCCGACCCAGAAGTTCGGCAGCGAGAAGCCCAGCACCGAGCCCGTCATGATGGCGCGCGAGCCGGGCGCGCGCGGCTTCAGGCCCGCCAGGATGCCCAGCGGCACGCCGATCAGCACCGACAGCAGCATGGCCACCGAGGCCAGCTCCACCGTGGCAGGCATGCGCTCCAGGATCAGGCGCATGGCCGGCTCGCCGGTCAGGAAGCTGTTGCCGAAGTCGCCGCGCACCGCCTGACCCATGAAGATCAGGTATTGCCGCCACAATGGCAGGTCCAGGCCCAGCGACGCGCGGATCGCCGCGCGCTGGGCCTCGGTGGCCTCCGGACTGGCCAGCATCGACACCGGATCGCCCACCATGTAGATGCCGGCGAACACCAGCGCCGACATCACCAGCATGACCACGACAGTCTGCAACAGCCTTCTTACGATAGTCGCCAGCACGTGAAACCGCCCGCTATGCGCGTTACTTCTTCAGGGTGGCGAACTGCGCGAGGGTGACCTGGTCGGGCCGGCCCTGGTAGCGGATGTCGCCCTTCATGGCCCACACCGACAGCTCGAAGTGCACCGGCAACATCGCGTAGTCGTCCATGGCGATGTTGCTGGCGCGCGCAAGCAGGTCGGCGCGCTTGGCATCATCCATGGTGGACGAGGCTTCCTTCACCAGCTCATCCATCTTGGGGTTGGAGTAGCGGCTGCGGTTGGTGGTGCCCAGACCCGCTTCCGGATTGCGCGTCACCAACAGCGCGGTCAGCGCATTGGACATCTCGCCGCTGGTCACCGACCAGCCCGCCAGATAGGCCGAGAACGCGTAGGAATCGCGGTTCTTGAAGAACACCGGCGGCGCCATCGCGTCCACGCTGGTCTTCACGCCGATGCGCGTCCACATGGACGCGATCGCCTGCGCCACCTTGGAGTCGTTCACGTAGCGGCCCGAGGGCGAGCCCAGCGTGATCGAGAAGCCGTTGGGATAGCCGGCTTCCTTGAGCAGCGCCTTGGCCTTTTCCACATCGGCCTTGGGCGCCTTGGAATGCTCTTTGCTCGACCCGGACATGGGGTAGGGCAGCAGGTTGCCGGCGGGCAGCGCCACGCCGCCCATCACGCGCTCGACCAGCGCGTCGCGGTTGATCGCCAGCGACAGCGCCTCGCGCACGCGCTTGTCCTTCATCGGGTTCTTGTCCGTGCCCTGCACGCCGGGCGAGGGCTCGGCGTATTGGTCCAGCGCCACGTACACCACGCGCACCGAGGGGGTTTCCTCGACGTAGAGCTTCTTGTCGCCCTTGAGCTTGGGCAGGTCGTCGGTGGGGGGATCCTCGATCATGTCCACGTCGCCGGCCAGCAGCGCGGCCACGCGCGCGGCGGGATTGCTGATCGGGCGGTAGATCACCTTGTCCCACTCGGGCTTCTTGCCCCAGTAGCTGTCATTGCGCGCCAGCACGAACTCGGCGCCGCGCTTCCAGGACACGAACTTGTAGGGGCCAGTGCCCACCAGGCCGTCGCCGCTGTTCAATTCCGTGGTGGTCTTGCCCTCGGCGGCCGGCCCGGAGGCGGCCTTCTTCGACATGATGGGCAGCTGCGCCAGGTTCACCAGCAGGTTCGGCGCCACGTCCTTGGTGGTGATGCGCAGCGTCATCGGATCGACGGCCTCGGTCTTGGCGACCGAACCCAGGTACAGCGTGAAGGGCGAGGGGCTGTTCGGCACCTTGGGCACGCGGTCATAGGTGAAGACCACGTCCTCGGCGGTGAAGGGCGTACCGTCCGAGAACTTCACGCCGGGACGCAGCTTGAAGGTCCAGACCTTGCCATCCACGGTCCAGGACTCGGCCAGCGCCGGCACCGGCTTCAACTGCGCGTCGGTGGCGACCAGCGTGTCGAAGATGGTCTGGGAGATCTGCGTGTTCGGCGTCAGCGCGTGGTATTGCGGATCCATCGAAGACGGCTCGGTCTTGAGCGCGATCACCAGATCGCGCGCCATGGCCGCGCTATAGGCGCCGAATGCCAACACCACCGCGGCACTGCCGCAGGCCAATACACGCGAAAACCGAGATGCCATCGTGATCTCCCAGGATTGTTTCGGGTTTTGAACCTCTAGCCGGGCACATTAACCAGCAACCAAGCGCTCGCGCAACAGTTATATTCCCTTATTGTTATCGCCTCGCACTATTGATTTCGCCATGTCAGTCCACGCCCCCATCGCCGCCATCGCCACCGCACCAGGAAGGGGTGGCATCGGCGTCGTGCGCGTTTCCGGTGCGGATCTGTCCGGATTGGTGCGCAAATTGTTCCAGCGCGACCTCACGCCGCGCCACGCGCACTACCTGCCGTTCAAATCGATGGACGGCGAGCTGCTCGACGAAGGCATCGCGCTGTACTTCCGCGCCCCGCATTCCTATACCGGCGAGGACGTGCTGGAGCTGCAGGGCCACGGCGGTCCCGCCGTGCTGCGCCGCGTGCTCGACAGCTGCCTGGCCGCCGGCCGCGACCAGGGCCTGCGCCTGGCCGAGCCCGGCGAGTTCACCCGCCGCGCCTTCCTCAACGACCGCATGGACCTGGCCCAGGCCGAGGCCGTGGCCGACCTGATCGACGCGTCCTCGGTGGCCGCCGCGCGCGGCGCCATGGCCTCGCTGTCGGGCGAATTCTCGGCCCGCGTCAACGACCTGTCCGACCGCATCATCCACCTGCGCATGCTGGTCGAGGCCACGCTGGATTTCCCCGAAGAGGAAATCGACTTCCTTGAAAAATACCAGGCCCGCCCGACGTTGGACGCGCTGGCCGCCGACCTCGGCCGCCTGATCGCCCAGGCCCGCCAGGGCGTGATCCTGCGCGAAGGCCTGCACGTGGTGCTGGCCGGCCAGCCCAACGTCGGCAAGTCCAGCCTGCTCAACGCGCTGGCCGGCGACGACATCGCCATCGTCACGCCCATCGCCGGCACCACGCGCGACAAGGTGGTGCAGGAAATCCATATCGACGGCGTGCCGCTGCACATCGTCGACACCGCCGGCCTGCGCGAAACCGAGGACACGGTGGAAAGCATCGGCATCGCCCGCAGCTGGCAGGAAATCGAACGCGCCGACCTCATCCTGCACCTGCAGGACGCCACCCAGCCCGGCGACGAACTCGACGCCCAGATCACCGCCCGCCTGCCGCCGCGCACGCCGATGCTGAAGGTGTTCAACAAGGTGGATCTGTTATCCACAGCTTTTTCCGCCGGGCCGGGCGAGCTGGGCATCTCGGCCAAGCGCGGACTGGGGCTGGACGCGCTGCGCGCGGAGCTGCTGAAGATCGCGGGGTGGAATCCGGGCGCGGAGTCGCCGTGGCTAGCGCGCGAGCGGCATCTGCATGCGTTGCAGGCGGCGGCCGAGCATTTGGAACTGGCCGGGGAGCATGCGGAGCAGGATGACCGGGTACTGGATCTGTTCGCCGAGGAACTGCGGCTGGCGCATGACAGCTTGTCGGGGATCACGGGGAAGTTCACCAGCGATGATTTGCTGGGGGAGATTTTTTCCAGTTTTTGTATTGGGAAGTGAAACTGCTGCTGAAGCAGGCGGATCACTGTCGAACGCGCTTGGTCGAAGTGATAGGGACGGGTAGAGGAAAACCAATGACCCAACCAGACTTGAGCCTGCAACTGAACAGCCTGATCGCCACCTGGGAGAACGAGGTGGCGGAGTTCAAGCAAGCAGGTAGCGACTACAGTACCGACGATATCGGCAAGTACTTCTCCGCGCTGGCAAACGAAGCCAACCTGCGCGGAACCGATGGCGGCTGGCTGGTGTTCGGTGTGAACAACAAAAGCCGTCGCGTGGTCGGCACGGACTATCGCCCGCAACCCGAACGCCTCCACTCGTTGAAGATGCAGATTGCGGAAAATGCAGAACCTCGCATCACCTTCCGTGAAATCCATGAACTGCAACACTGCGATGGCCGCGTGCTGATGTTCGAGATTCCTGCTGCGCCGCAGGGCATCCCGATTGCCTGGAAAGGCCACTACTATGCCCGCGCTGGCGAAAGCCTGACGTCACTGGGCTTGGACAAGCTGGATGATATTCGCCACCAGACACTTGCTCAAGATTGGACGGCGCAGGTGGTTCCTGGCGCCACGCTGGATGATCTGGATGAGGCCGCGGTAAGAAAAGCGCGGGAGTCCTTCGCACAGAAGTACGCCAACCGTTTCCAATCTGGTGAGGTGGCGAGTTGGCCACTGGCATCATTCCTTGATCGCGCGCGCGTCACGCAAAGTGGCCAAATCACTCGTGCCGCACTGCTGTTGCTCGGCAAGGCTGAATCGTCCTACCGCCTGTCTCCCTACCCCGCACAACTGACCTGGAAACTGGAAGGCCAGGAACGGGCCTATGAGCACTTCGGGCCGCCTTTTTTGTTGAGCACGACGCAACTCTACCAGCGCATTCGCAACATCCAGCTTCGACTGCTGCCCCAAGATGAACTGTTGCCTATCGAGGTATCCAAGTACGACCAGAAGATCGTATTGGAGGCCCTGCACAACTGCCTTGCACATCAGGACTACACCCGCAATGGTCGCGTGGTGGTGACGGAATTGCCGGACAGACTGGTATTCGAGAATGAAGGCAACTTCTTCGAAGGACAACCCGACGAGTACATCCAGGGTGACAAGACGCCACGCCGATACCGTAATCCGGCGTTGGCCCAGGCAATGGTCGAGCTGAACATGATCGACACCATGGGCTATGGCATCCACTCCATCTATACAGGGCAGGCAAGACGCTACTTTCCATTGCCAGACTACGACCTGAGCGATCCCGGCGCAGTCAGGCTGACGATCTATGGCGGCGTGGTGGACCCGGCTTACAGTCGATTGCTGATCCAGAACACCGATCTGCCGCTGGCGGATGTGCTGGCACTTGATCGTGTGCAGAAGAAGTTGCCTATCCCTGACGAAGCCGCCACGCGCTTGCGGCGCAGCAAGCTGATCGAAGGGCGCAAACCCAACTTCCACGTATCAGCCTCCGTAGCCGAGGCGACGGCGAACAAGGCCGATTACATCCGCACCCGGGCGCAAGACGACGAGTTCTACGTCAAACTGCTGACCGATTATCTGGAGAAGTTTGGTCAGGCGACCCGTGCCGAGATCAACAAACTCCTGATGAACAAGTTAAGCGATGCTCTTGACGACAAGCAGAAGTACAACAAGATCAGTAACCTGCTGACCAGACAGCGCCGCCATGGAGTGATCGTCAACACCGGATCGGACACGGCGCCGTGCTGGCGACTGACAGAGACAAGAGCAAAGAAAAATTAGAGAGCCGCAGAGAGACGTTCTCTCAATACCATATAAATCAATAGCTTATCTCTCTGCAAAGCACCAGAGTCTAAGTCTTTGCAGAGAGCGCCAAGAAAAGGACACGAAAAATCCGCACCCGATTCAAGCTGTCCCCGATACGCTGGTTGTCCACCGACTTTTCACAAGCATGACCCCCCGCATCGCCATCATCGGCGCCGGCACCGCCGGCCTGGCCTGTGCCATCGCGCTGGCGCGCGAAGGCGCCGAGGTCGACGTCTTCGAACGCCACCCCACGCTGGCCCCCGTGGGGGCCGGCATGCTGATCCAGCCGGGCGGATTGCTGGCCCTGCGCGAGCTGGGCGCCCTCGATGCCTTCGCCCAAGCCAGCGTGCCCATCCACCGCCTGGAGGGCCGCAGCCACCGTTCCTGGCTGCTGGTCGACATCCCCTATGCGCAAGACCTGCCGGCGCGCGCCGTGACGCGGCCCGCGATGACGCGGGTGTTGCAGCAGCGCGCGGGCGAGCTGGGCGTGCGCCTGCTTCTGGACGCGCCGATCGCCGCGCTGGAGCCCTCCCGCGATCGCGTGCTGCTGCGCTGGGGCGAACATGAGCAGGTTTATGAAGGCGCGGTGATCGCCAGCGGCTCGGGCTCCGACCTGGCGCAGCAATGCGGCCTGTCGGCGCCGACCTCGCCCTATGCCTGGGGCGCCCTGAACGGCATGATCAGCGTGGCGGACTGGCAATGGCCGACCATCCTGCATCAGCGCATGCACGGTCCGCGCAAGCTGTTCGGGCTGATGCCGTGCAGCTACACCGGCGCGCAACTGGACATCGCGATGTTCTGGAGCCTGCCCGTCGCCCGCCATGCGCAATGGCAGGCATCGGACCTGGAAGCGTGGAAGGCCGAGCTGGTCCGCTTTTGGCCGCAAAGCCGTCCCGTGGTGGACCAGATCCGCGATCACTCGCAGTTCAGCTTCGCCACCTATCGTCACGCCTGGCCCAAGCGGCTGGCGCAGGGCCGCATCTGCCTGGTGGGCGATGCCGCCCACGCCATGAGCCCGCAGCTGGGCCTGGGATCGACACTGGCCATGGGCGACGCGCTGGCCCTGGCGCGCGGGCTGCGCCGCACGGGTGACATCGAAGCGGGGTTCCTGGCTTACGCGCGGGAACGGCGCAGGCGGGTGCAGGCCTTCCAGCTGCTGTCGCGCGCGCTCACGCCCTGTTTCCAGGCGGACCTGCCGGCATGGTGGCGCGATCTGGCGTTCGGGCTGAGCGTGCGGATTCCGGGATTCAAGCGCTTGATGCGGGCCAGCGTCGGCGGCTGAGGGTTCCAGCTCGCAGCGGTTTCCTGTTGCGTGACGCGCATGGTCAGCAGGTTCCCTGAATTCGATCTGCCGCGCAGCTGAGCGGCGAGTGTTCAAGCGACCTGCGGCTTATCCACAGATGCCGCTTATCCACAGCCCGTCGCTTATCCACAGGCGCTTGCGCATAGTCCTCGCCGCCGACGCGAACGGTCGGCGCTCACGACCCGTTCATCGCCCGCCGGCTTGCGGTGGCCTCATGCGCCGACCGGCCGGCGCGCCACGGACCCGCTCAGTCGTGTCCGCCCAGCAGCGCGAAATACTGCTGCTCCGCGTTGACGATGAACGCCAGCATGGCCGTCTTGATCTTGCGCGGATCGCGTTCCAGGAAACCTTCGAGCAGCGCACGCATGCCGTCGACCACGATCTTCTGCGTGCCCGGGTCGCTCAGCGTGCCCAGCCGCACCTGCTGCGCGTGGTCGGTGAAGCGGCGGATGGTGTCCTGCAGGCGCGCGTTCTGCACGGCGCCCAGCCAGACGTCGCGGAACTCCATGTTGGCCTCGATCATCAGGGCCGCGTCGCGCTTGTCGTGGGCCTTGACGGCCTTCTGGAAGGCGCGCTTGAGCGCGGCGTCCTGGCGGTCGTCCAGGATGGCGACGGCGCCCGCGGCCGCGCTGGGCTCGAGCAGGCGGCGCACTTCGAAGATCTCGTGGATGTCGTCGTTGGTCAGCGTGGGCGTGACGAAGCCGCGCGTGGTGCCGATCAGGTAGCCCTCGCTCACCAGCCGCAGCAGGGCCTGGCGCACGGGCATGCGGGTACAGTCGAACTCCTCGGCCACTTCGTAGTCCAGCACGCGGTCGTTCGGGCCGATCTCGCCGCGCTGCAGGCGCGAACGGATTTCCGCGTACACCGATTCGCTCAGCGTGGTCTGCTTTAGCGCGGTGCGGCGAGGCAATTTGACAAGCTTGGCACTGTCTTGGGCCATCGTGAACTCCCGGTGGAACATGAATTCAGAATTCAAACGAGCCGGGGAATTATACGGTGGCGTGCAGGCTGCCGAAATTGCCATGGTGATAGACCAGGCTGGGTTGCAGCGCCGCGCCTTCGGCGGGCGTGACGCGCTCGACCGCGCCGATCACGATCAGGTGGCTGGCATGTTCGATCAGCTGGAACACGCGACACGAGAACGAGACCAGCGCGTCATTGAGCACGGGCGTCTGGCCATCGGGCCGCGACCATGCGCCCAGCGCGAAGCGCGCCTCCTGGTCCAGGCCCAGCATGCCGCCGAAGGCGCGCGCCAGCCGCTCATGGCCGGCGCCCAGCACGTTGACGGAAAAGGCCATGCCGGGCGCGATGACGCGGCCCAGCGAAGTATCGCGGTTGACGCAGGCCAGCAGCGCGGCCGGCTCGGCGCTGAGCGAGCAGACGGCAGTCGCCGCCAGGCCGATGGGCGCGCCATCGGCGCCGCTGGCGGCCAGCACGGTGACGGCGCCGGCCAGGTGGCGCATGCCGGCACGGAACGCCTCGGAGGAAATGCCGGCGGCCGGCGCGCGGGGCAGGGCGGGAGCGCTCATGACGAACCTCACTCGACGCGCAGGCCGGCGTCGCGCAGCAGGGGCAGAACCCGTTCGCAGAAGTAGGGCAGCTCCTGCACGTAGTTGACGAAGGTGAGCGCCGCGCCGCCGAAGCCCGCTTCGTGCATGCGCGCCAGCTCGGCCGCGATCTGCTCGGGCGTGCCGACCAGCGGATAACTGCCGGTGCCGGCGGCGAAGCGCTGCCGGTACTGCTGGTAGGCCTGCGCGTCGTGGCTGTTGGAAAACCCCTGCTTCTGCTTCATGTGATAGTCCACCGCCGCCGTGTCCTCGTGCACGCGCGAGTAATGCTCGTAGTAGTCGCGCGCTTCCTGCTCGGTCTCGCGGCAGACCACGTGCGCGACCGTGTACACGCCGACGTCGCGCCCGGTCTTGAGCGCGCGGGCGCGCACATCGGCGATGTGCTGGCGGCCGCCTTCGATGTCGGTGAAGGTGGTGAAGAGATAGTCGCAATGCTGCGCGGCGAAGTCGCGGCCGGGTCCGCCGAAGGCGGCGTTCATGGTGACCGGGCGCGGCGATTGCAACGCGGCGGGCTTGGAGACCGCCTGCTTGAGCTGGTAGTAGCGGCCGTCGAAATCCAGCGGTCCCGTCGCGCTGTAGAGGCGCTCTAGGATCTCGGCCCACTCGCCGGCCTGCACGTAAGGCGTGTCGGTAAGCGTCTGGCCGAACATCGCGAACTCGTCGGGGTTCCAGCCGCAGACGATGTTCAGGCCGGCGCGCCCGTGGCTGATGTGATCGACCGTGGCCAGCGCCTTGGCCGCGTACAGCGGATGCACCAGCGGCACATGCACGGTCATGAATAGTGCGATGCGCTGCGTGACGGCGGCCAACGCGGCGGCGAAGGTGAAGGTCTCGAACGACCATTCGCGCGCCTGTGTCGTGCCGCCGAAGCCCTTCCAACGCGCGATGGGCAGGAAGAAGTCCATGCCGCCGCGATCGGCGATGACGGCGGCCTGCTGCACCTCGTCCCAGCGCGCGGCCCAGCGTTCCGGCACGGTGGTGAAGCTCAGGCCGCCATCAGCGTTGGCCGAGAACACGCCCAGCTTGAATGGATTCGGGCCGCGCATGGGGTTGGGCAGCAGGGCAGGGCTCGCATGCGCGCGCGCGGCCGGGTCTGGGGTCTGGGTCTGGATCATGGACGCTCCGTAGCGGAAAGAGAGGCGGAGGAAGCATGCATCGGCGCGCTGCGCGTTGTCATCGGGTAGTGGACGTTGCCGCCGTGGAAAATGGGCGAGGCTTCGAAATCGCGGCGCATCTCCATGCGCACGTCAGAGCGCAGGGCCGCGTCCAGCGCGAACGCATCGTCGAACACGACCTTGTTGCGCTGGACTGCATCCTCGCGCGGCCACCGCAGCCCGCCGCGCCAGTCCAGCCGCGTGCAGACCTCCAGTGCGCGCAGTCCCGGCAGGCGCAACATCAGCGGCACGTGCCGATCCAGGTAATGACCCAGCCAGGCATCGTGATCCTGGGCATGCCCGTGATAGGCGACCAGATAGGTGCAGCCGCCCGGCGCCGCGGCATAGCGGCGCGACATCATGGCCTGGTGGCTGATGTCCGCCTGCCCGAGCCAGGGGTCGACACGCGGGTCCAGCCAGCGCGCCAGCGCGCCCCGGGCCGTCGCCGCCGCTTCCAGCGCCAACAGATTGTCGAAATGCAGTTCCGCCACCAGCGTGGGCGGCGCTTCCGTTTCCAGGCAGGGATCGGACGCGCTGGCCGGCTCGTGCAACAGCGCCTCGCGCAATCCCGGAATGGCCGAAGCGCTCGCGGCCAGCCGGCGCACCAACGCATCACCGGCCAGCCGGCCGGCCCTGCATGTGAGGAACATCACGACGTCCATGCCCGCTCCTTTCTCCGCCTGGCGCGCCGTTCATCGCTTTGCGCGACGACATGCCAAATAAAAGAATTCTGAATTCAATTTATAGAGCTGATGCCGGATTGTCGATCAGCGTATCGGCGCACACCATGCTCGCTATCCCTGAGATCCTGACCCCGAATACGCGGCGAAATGCTCGTTTACCCGAGCTATTAAGCAAATGGGCCAGGACAGGTTTGACTTTTGCGCCAGCCATTCCTATTCTGAAAAAACATTCTGAATCCTGAATTCAAAACAAATAAACTGCGCCACAACTCGCTTCGAGCCGCGCGGAACAGGAGCGCCTTCCATGCTGTTTCCTTCCCTCAAGCCGATCCTGGCGGGCAACACCGCCATCGACCTGGTCTGGCTGGCCCTGGGCAGCGCGCCCATGGCGGAGTTCGCCGCGCATGCGCGCCCGGCCGCCATCGTGCTGGACCTGCAGCACGGCCTGTGGGAGCGCGGCACGGTCGAGGCCGCCATCGCCTCGACCGGCCAGCGCGTACCCGTCATCGCCCGCTGCGCCGACAACACCCACGCCGCCATCGCGCAAGCGCTGGACGCCGGCGCGGCCTCGGTGCTGGTGCCGCTGATCGAAACCGTCGACGACGCGCGGCGCGCGCTGGACGCCAGCCGCTACCCGCCGCGCGGCAGCCGCTCGGCCGGCGGCGTACGGCCGCTGCTGGGCGGCGTCGCCGCCATGCTGGAAGCCGACACGCAGGTCTCGGTCGGCCTGATGATCGAGACCGTGGCCGGCGTGGAAAACGCGCAGGCCATCGCGGCGCTGCCCGGGATCGACTATCTGTTCATCGGCACTGGCGATCTGTCCCTGTCGCGCGGCTCCTCCGATCCCGACGTGATCGGGCACGATTGCGCGCAGGTCTTGGCCGCCGCCCGCGCGCACGGCCTGCCTTGCGGCATCTACACCGGCAGCGCCGAGGCGGCGCGCCAGGCTCACGGCCAGGGCTACCGGATGGCGGTGGCGGCCAGCGACATCGACTTGCTCAAGCAGGGCCTGCAGTCGGCCCTGGCGGCCGCGGCGCCCGCCTAGCGCATCCCCGGCCGCGCCGCCAATTCCAGACGTCCCACTCCCGTCAGCGAGACGACCATGCGCAACAGCCTTTCCGATGCAGCCGATACGCCCGACGCCGACCGCAAGCTGTTCCGCAAGGCGGCCTGGCGCCTGATGCCCTTCCTGTTCGTGTGCTACCTGTTCGCGCAGGTGGACCGCATGAACATCGCCTTCGCCAAGCTCGACATGCTGGACGACCTGGGCTTCTCGGAAGCCGTCTACGGCCTGGGCGCGGGCGTGTTCTTCATCGGCTACGTGCTGTTCGAAGTGCCCAGCAACATGCTGCTGCGGCGCTACGGCGCGCACCGCTGGCTGGCGCGCATCATGGTGTCCTGGGGATTGGTGTCGGCGGGCATGATGTTCGTGCAAACGCCAATGCAGTTCTACATCATGCGCTTCCTGCTGGGCATGGCCGAGGCGGGGTTCTTTCCCGGCGTCATCTTCTACCTCACTGGCTGGTTCACGCGCGAGCACCGCGGCAGGATGACGGCGGCGTTCATGACCGCCATCGCGGTCGCCGGCGTCGTGGTCGGGCCGGTTTCCGGCGCGGTGCTGCATCATTTCCACGAACTGGGCGGCTATGCCGGCTGGCAATGGCTGTTCCTGATCGAAGGCGTGCCCTCGGTGCTGCTGGGCCTGGCCACGCTGTACTGTCTGCCGGTCTCGCCGGAACGGGCCCGCTGGCTGACGCCGCAAGAAGCCGGCAGGTTGAACGCGCTGCTGCAGGCAGAACGCGAAGGGGTCGACGACACGCCGGTGCGCCAGGCACTACGCGGCGCGCGCCTCTGGATCCTGTCGGGCATCTATGCCTGCTACGGCATGTCCTTCTTCGGCTTCGTGTTCTGGCTGCCCACCATCATCAAGTCCTCCGGCGTCGCGGATCCGCTGTCCATCGGCCTGATCTCGGCCATTCCCTGGGGCGTGGCCATTGTCGCGATGTGGGGCGTCGGCGCCTATGTCGACCGCCGCCAGAACACGCGGCCGGTGCTAATGGCGCTGTCCGTGGCCGCGGCGGCGGGCTGGGCTGCCAGCCCCTGGGTGGCCGACAGCGTGAGCGCGTCGATGGCCGTGCTGAGCATCGCGATGTTCGGACTGATGGCCTCGCTGCCCGTGTTCTGGAACCTGCCCACCGCCGCCTACCAGGGCGCTTCCGCCGCGGTCGTCATCGCGGTCATCACGTCCGTCGGCAACGCGCCCGGACTGGTGTCGCCCTACATCGTCGGCTGGATCAAGACGCTGACGTCGCGCCTGGACGTAGCCATGTACATGTTCGCCGCCGCCTCGCTGCTGGCCGTCGCGCTGCTCGCCTGCCTGAGCGAACGGCCCGCCCCCCGACGCTGAATATCACGCACCGCCAGGAGACGCCGCATGCCCGCCCTCGATATCCTGTCCGAACTGCGCCGCGTGCTCGGCGGCGATGCCGTCCTGCCGCGCGCGCAGATCCAGCAACACCGCCATGCCGACTGGAGCGGCCTGCCGGCGCAGGCGCCGCTGGCGCTGCTGCGGCCGCGCGATACCCCGCAGGTATCGGCCGCGCTGGCCATCTGCAACAGACACGGCCAGCCCGTAGTGACGCAGGGCGGGTTGACGGGCCTTGCGGGCGGCGCCTGCACCACGGCCGGCGACATCGCGCTGAGCCTGGCGCGCATGGACGCCATCGAGGAAATCGACCCGCTGTCGGCCACCATGACGGTGCAGGCCGGCGCGCCGCTGGAAACCGTGCAGCAGGCGGCGGCGCGTGCGGGCCTGCTGTTTCCGCTGGACCTGGGCGCGCGCGGCAGTTGCACGCTGGGCGGCAATCTCGCGACCAACGCCGGCGGCAACCGCGTGATCCGCTATGGCATGGCGCGCGACCAGGTATTGGGGTTGGAAGCGGTGCTGGCCGACGGCAGCGTGCTGGATGGCACGCGCAAGATGGTGAAGGACAACACCGGCTACGACCTTCGCCACCTTATGATCGGCAGCGAAGGCACGCTGGGCGTCATCACGCGCGCGGTGCTGCGCCTGCGGCCCAGGCCGCAGGCGGTGGCGACTGCATATTGCGGCCTGTCCGGCTACGACGCCGTGACCCGGCTGCTGGCCGAGGCGCAGCGCCGGCTGCCCGCCGGCGTCTCGGCCTTCGAAGTGATGTGGCCGAGCTACCTGGACTACATGCTGGCGCAGGTGCCGGCGCTGCGCGCGCCGCTGTCCAGCCGGCACGCGTTCTATGTGCTGCTGGAATCCGAAGGCGCCGATAGCGACGGCCACCAGGCCGCATTCGAGCAGTTCATGGGCGCCATGCTGGACGCCGGCGTAATTGAGAACGCCGCCATCGCGCAGTCCACGTCCGACGCGACGGCATTCTGGCGCGTGCGCGACGCCACCGCCGAATTCCGGATGCTGCTGCCGGACCTGGTCGCGTTCGACGTCAGCTTCGCGATCGCCGACATCGGCCTCGCCGCGCAGCGCTGCGACGCGGCGCTGCGCCAGGCCTGGCCCGCCAGCACAGTGCTGGCCTACGGCCACCTGGGCGACGGCAACCTGCACCTGATCGTGCAGGTGCCAGACGAACAGGGCATCGGCCAGGCCGCGCTGGCCGATGCCGTCGAGGCCATGGTCTACGGCATCGTGCGCGAGCATCGCGGCTCAGTGTCGGCCGAACACGGCATCGGCGCCAAGAAGCGCGACGTCCTCGGCCATACCCGCAGCCCGGCCGAGTTGGCCGCCATGCGGGCCATCAAGGCCGCGCTGGATCCTCGCGGCATCCTCAACCCCGGCAAGCTGCTGCCCGCGACGCCGCCGCTCGCCCAACACTAGGAGCATCGACATGCTGAAGACCCTGGCGCAAGCCCTGCAAAGCGGTTCCGTGCGCGTGGTGGACCTGAGCCAGACGCTGCACGCGCGCACGCCCATCATCCCGCTGCCGCCGCAATACGGACAGAGCGCGCCGTTCCGCCTGGACGAGATCTCGAACTTCGACGAGCGCGGGCCGGCCTGGTACTGGAACAACATCTCCTGCGGCGAACACACGGGCACGCACTTCGACGCGCCGATCCACTGGATCACCGGCAAGGACTACCCGAACAACACTACCGAAACGATAGACGTGCAGAAGCTGGTGGCGCCGGCCTGCGTCATCGACGTGTCGGCCGAGGCGCGCGACAACCCTGACTACCTGCTCACCATCGAGCGCGTCGAGCAATGGGAAGCCGAGCACGGCCGCATCGCGCCGGGCAGCTGGGTGCTGATGCGCACGGACTGGTCGCAGCGCGACGATCCCGCCGCCTTTCTCAACCTGCGCGACGACGGCGCACACACGCCGGGCGGCCATCCCGATCTGCCGGCCTTCCTGGCGCGCGAGCGCGACGTGGTGGGCTGGGGCACCGAAGGCGTGGGCACCGACGCCGGCCAGGCCCATGCCTTCACGCAGCCCTTTCCCTGCCACTCGGTGATGCACGGCAACAACCGCTACGGGCTGGCCAGCCTGGTGAACCTGGACCAGCTGCCGCCCACGGGCGCGATCCTGATCACGCCCCCCTTGAAGATCCGGCGCGGTTCGGGCAGCCCATGCCGGGTGCTGGCGCTGGTCGAGGCGTAGCGCGCTGATTCGGGTTTTTCCCAGGCTCCCGCGCGTCCGAAAACACGCTTGCGAGGTTTGACTTTTGCCCGGGCCAGACCTAATCTTCACGCACAAAATAAAAACTGAATCCAGAATTCATAATCATGGGAGACAAGGCCATGAACCCCACCAGAGCATCGATCCTGACGATGCCCGATTCGCCCATCATCGATGTCTGGCGCCTGGGCCAGGGCCGCGACGACGTCATCGGCCTGTGGGCCGGCGAGAGCGACCTGCCCACGCCCAAGGCCTATAGCGACGCGGCGGCGCAGGCGCTGGCCGCGGGCCATACCTTCTACTCGCAGAACCGCGGCATTCCCGCGCTGCGCGCGGCCATCGCCGGCTACTACGAACGCCTCTGCGGCGTGCGGCTCGATGATGAACGCATCGCCGCCACCTGCGCCGGCATGAACGCCGTGATGCTGGTGGCGCAGGCCATCGTCGAGCCGGGCGACAACGTGGTCTGCGTCACGCCGTCCTGGCCCAATATCCTGCGCGCCATCACCATCACCGGCGGCGAGGCGCGCGAAGTGGCGCTGGACCATGACGACAGCGGCTGGCATCTGGACCTGCAGCGCCTGTTCGACGCCTGCGACGGCCGCACCCGCGCCATCTACTACGCCTCGCCCGGCAACCCCACCGGCTGGATGCTCGAAGACGCGCAGCAGCGCGAGCTGCTGGCCTGGGCGCGCGGGCGCGGCATCGCCATCATCGCCGACGAGGTCTACCAGCGCATCGTCTACGACCGCCCCCACGCGCCGTCCATCCTGGAAATCGCCGCGCCGGACGACCCCGTATTCGTGGTCAACAGCTTCTCCAAGTCCTGGGCCATGACGGGCTGGCGCATGGGCTGGCTGATCTATCCGCGCGGCATGGTCGACACCTTCGAGAAACTGATCCAGTTCAACACCAGCGGCGGCCAGGCCTTCCTGCAGGCCGGCGGCGTGGTCGCGCTAAACGAGGGCGAAGCCTTCGTGCGTTCCTTCGTCGAGCGCTGCCGCGGCGGCCGCGCCATCGTGCTGGACCGGCTGGCGGCGCTGGATCGCGTGCGCATCGTGCCCAACAAGGCGTCCTTCTACGTGATGTTCGACGTGGACGGCATCGACGACTCGCTGGCGTTCTGCAAGCGCGCCGTGCACGAGGCCGGCGTCGGCCTGGCACCCGGCATCGCCTTCGGCGCGGCATCCGCGCGCCAGATCCGCCTGTGCTACGCGCGCAGCGACGCCCAGCTCACCGAGGCCATGGACCGCCTCTCCGCTTTCATCCGCCGCGCGCGCTGAACCGCCGCGGACCGGCCGGCCGCCTCATGCCGCGGCCGGCGCATTGCGCCGTCTTCGCTGTTCCACATACCGACAATCAGGGGAAGGTAGACCATGCAACGCAATCTCCGCGCGGCCGCGACGGCCGCGGGCTTGGCTTTGTGCGCCTGTGCGCAGGCCCAGAGCGCCAGCAACGTGACGCTGTACGGGATCATCGACCAGAGCATCCGCTACACCAATCACGTCGATGACGGCGGCGGCTCCAAGCTGCAGCTCGCCAACGGCGCCATCACCAACAGCCGCTTCGGCCTGAAGGGCGATGAAGACCTGGGCGACGGCAGCCGCGCCGTGTTCCGCCTGGAGAACGGCTTCGATCCGCAGACCGGCATGGCCAACCAGAACGGCCGGCTGTTCGGACGCTACGCCTACGTGGGCCTGTCCAACGACCGCTGGGGCACGCTGACGGCGGGCCGCCAGGGCGCCGAGTCCTTCAACTTCTTCGGCGAGTTCGACCCGCTGACCGTGGGCAACTACATGGGCAATTCCTGGCCCTTCCTGATCACGGTCGGACGCCTGGACAACCTGCTGACCTACGCCGGCAAGTTCGGCGGCCTGAACCTGGGCCTGACCTACGGCTTCGGCAACCAGTTCGGCAGCATGCGGCGCGGCAGCTATTGGGGCGCGCGCGCATCCTACGACGCCGGCCCGCTGAGCTTTGGCGGCACCTACCAGGAAATGCGCGACCCCGACGACCGCGCCCAGCGCATGTGGGGCCTGGGCGCGCGCTACGCGCTGGACGCGGCCAAGCTCTTCGTAGGCTACATGGGCGGACGCGACGCCAGCGGCTTCGTCGACAGCCTGCTGAACGCGCCGACGCGCACCGTCGCGCAGGGCTCGCCCGGCGCCAACCCGCGCAAGGACATGACGCTGTACACCGGCCTGACCTACCAGGCCACGCCGCGCCTGGCGCTGACCGGCGCCTACTACTACAGCGACGCCAAGAACATCAACGGCTTCGAAGGCAACCGCGGCAAGCGCCACGCCGCCGTGCTGCTGGCCGAGTACAGCCTGTCCAAGCGCACCCAGGTGTACGGCACGGTGGACTTCAACCGGACCAGCGGCGGCGCCAACGCCGAGATGCCGGGCAAGAACAACCAGACCGGCCTGGGCGTCGGCCTGCGCCACATTTTCTGACGGCGCGCCGCGCCCGCGACATCCAAGGATCCCCATGAGCACCACACCCCAGGAACACGACAAGGCCGGCTGGCTGCTGTACCACTCGGTCGGCATGTTCCCCGGCCAGCAGGCCGCCATGCGCGCGGCGCTGGAAGGCTTCACGACCAGCTGGTGCAGGCCCGGCCTGCAACGCTGGGACGACGGCCTGGCGGCGCGCCGCCAGGTGCTGGACCTGTATGCGCGCCTGCTGCGCGCGCCGGCCGACGCGGTCTACGCGGCCGAGAACGTGACCCAGGCCTTCGCGCAGTTCGTCGGCGCACTGGGTCGCGCACGGCTGACCGGCAAGCGCGTGCTGATCGCCGCAGACTGCTTCCCCAGCCTGCACTACATGCTGACCGGCCTGGCGCCGCTGCTGGGCTACACGCTGGACACGGTGCCGGTGGACGCGGCCGCCGGCTACGTCACCGACGACGGCTATATCGCGCGCTGGCAGGACGACGTGGCGCTGGCCATCATCACCCTGGTCACCTCGACCGCGTCCAAGCGCGCCGGCCTGCAAAGGCTGGCCGCCCATGGCCGCGCGCAGGGCAGCCTGATCGCGGTGGACATCACCCAGGCCGCCGGCATCGTCGACGTGGACGTCAGCGCCCCCGCCATCGACTTCGCCGCCACCACCACGCTCAAGTGGCTCTGCGGCGCGCCCGGCGCGGGCCTGGCCTACATCAACCCGGCGCTGCTGGACGAGCGCCTGCAGCCGCTGGTGCAGGGCTGGTTCAGCCAGCCCGATCCCTTCAACTGGGACCTGGACAAATACTCGCTGGCCACGCAGGCGCGCCGCTTCGACAACGGCACGCCGTCCTTTCTGCCCTACGTGGCCTCGGCGCCGGGATTGTCTTGGCTGCTGTCGCCGGCCGCGCAGGGCATGCGCGCGCACAACCAGGCGCTATCGCGCAAGCTGATCGCGCTGGCCGATGCCAAGGGCTACCGGCTGCGCTCGCCGCGCGATGCCAGCGAACGCGGCGGAAGCGTCATGGTCGAGCTGCCCGCGCCTATCGACGCGCAGGCGCTGGAAGCGCGCCTCGCAACCGAGGGCGTGCTGGCCGACACGCGCGGCCAGGTGCTGCGCCTGTCGCCGGGCGTGCTGACGCAGGCCGCCGTGATCGACGAACTGGACCGCCTGCTGCCCGCGGCCTGATTGCCGTGGCCTGAAAGCACCCATCGCATCCATCGCACACCGCATATTCACAAACTAGGGGAACGCGGCATGGAATCATCCAACATCACCACGCGCGAGGCCGGCCTGCACAAGGCGCTGACCAAGCGCCAGATCACCATGATCGCCATCGGCGGGGCCATCGGCACCGGGCTCTTCATGGGCAGCGGCATCGCCATCGGCTACGCAGGGCCGGCGGTATTGATCAGCTACGCCATCGCCGCGCTGATCGCGGTCATCATGGTGTTCAGCCTGGCCGAGATGGCGGTGGCGCATCCGTCGGCCGGCTCGTTCGGCACCTACGCCGAGATGTACCTGAACCGCTGGGCCGGCTTCGTGGTGCGCTACACCTACTGGATCATCCAGGTCGTGGCCGTGGGCGGCGAGGCGGTGGCGGTAGGGCTGTACATGACCTACTGGTTCCCCGGCACGCCGGTATGGATGTGGTCGGCGGCGTTCGGGCTGATCCTGATCTACGTGAACTGCAAGTCGGTGGCGAACTTCGGCTCGTTCGAATACTGGTTCGCGCTGATCAAGGTGGCCGCCATCATGGCCTTCATCGTCATCGGGCTGGCGCACGTGTTCGGCATCGGCACTGGCCGGCCGCCGGTCGGCATGCACAACCTGACCGGGCTGGAGGGCGGCTTCATGCCTCACGGCTTCAGCGGCGTATGGATGGGCGTGCTGATGGCGATCTTCTCGTTCTACGGCGTGGAGATCGTGGCCGTGACCTCGGGCGAGGCGGAGAACCCCAAGCAGGCCATCCCGCACGCGCTCAAATCCATGGTGCTGCGGCTGACGCTGTTCTATGTGCTGGCGCTGGGCATCATGGTGGCCTACCTGCCCTGGACCGAGGCCGGCGCGAAGGTGGTGCAGCAAAGCCCCTTCGTGAAGCTGTTCGCGCACGCCGGCATCGCGCAGGCGGCGGGCATCATGAACTTCGTGGTGATCACCGCCGCGCTGTCCAGCATGAACACCAACATCTACCTGTCCTCGCGCATGCTGTTCTCGCTGTCGCGCGGCGGCTATGCGCCGGGCTTCGTCGGCAAGCTCACCGCCAACGGCACACCGCTGCGCGCCACGCTGATCTCCGGCGCGGGCGTGCTGGCCACCACCAGCGTGTCCTTCTTCAGCCCGCATGCCTACAACTACCTGTTCGGCGTGGCGCTGTTCGGCGGCATCTTCGTCTGGATCATGATCCTGGTCACGCACCTGCGCTTCCGTCGCGCCTGGCGCGGCGCCGCGCTGCCGGTGCGCATGCCGCTGTTCCCGATCGCCCAGATCACCGGCATCGCGCTGCTGGTCGGGATCCTGGTCACGATGGGGCTGGACACCGAGTTCTGGAACATCTCGTGGATCATCGGCGTGCCATGGCTGATCGGCGTATCGCTGGCGTATGTGTTCTGGCGCAGGCGGCAGGGACCGGCCGGCGCGCCGGCGGTGGCGCGAGGGTAGGGCGTGACGCTCCCCGGGAGGCGGCGAATCCGTCGCCCCCGGGCCTCGATCCGCGCAGTGCTGGTCTGCCAATAGGGTGGAAAAAGCAGGCTTGCCGTCGCGTTCCATAGGGAAAAACCGCCACTTGCCCACACACTATCCACACCCTGCCCACACCCTGCCAACAGCTTGATCACAGACTAGCCAACAGGCTTATCCACAGGCATCCCGCCCGATTTCCCTGCCGCCGCCGGGTTCCGGATCGATCCGTCCCCGTTCCTCCACAGCCTATTTTTCCTGCGCTCCGGTACAAGCCAGCGCCGCCCCCCGCTCATTAACGTAGCCCCATGGCCGTCCTCGAAGACGGCGCTCGATCAAGGGGAACATGATGAGCAAGCAAACCGCCGGCGCGCCGGTGGACCCGATCACGCTGGCCGTGGTGCGCGGCGCGCTGGAGACGGCGCAACGCGAAATGACGCTGACGCTGGAGAAGACCGGCCGCTCCAGCGTCTTCAACCTGGCGCACGACTACAGCAACGCGCTGTTCGACCATCACCCGGAAATGATCCTGCAGGGCCAGGACATCCCGATTCACCTGGGTTCGCTGATCCCGGCCATGAAGGCGGTCGCCGATTTCTTTGGCGACGACCTGCACGAAGGCGACATCATTTATCACAACGACCCGGTCTACCAGGGCAGCCACATCCTGGATTGCTGCATGTACAAGCCGGTGTTCCACGAGGGCGAGCTGGTGTTCTGGGCGGTCTGCAAGGGCCACCTGACCGATATCGGCGGCCCGGTGCCGGCCGGGTACAACCCGGATGCGCGCGACCTGTACGCCGAAGGGCTGCGGATCCCGCCGGTCAAGCTCTGGGACCGCGGCGTGCGGCGCGACGACGTGATCAACCTGCTGCTGTGCAATATGCGGGCGCGGCGCGACCAGGAAGGGGACCTGAACGCGCAATACGGCGCCTGCCGCGTCGGCGAACGCCACCTGCGCGCGCTGCTGGCCAAGTACGGGCTGGCCACCGTGCAGGCCGCCATCGCCGAGCTGAAGGACATGGCCGACCGGCACATGCGCTCGCTGATCGCGTCGATCCCGGACGGCACGTACCACGGCCGCGCGCGGCTGGAGGACGCCGGCCACGGCCATGGCGACATGACCATCTCGGCGGCGGTGACGGTCAACGGCGACAGCGTGCACATCCGCATCGACAGCCCGCCGCAGGTGCCGTACTTCATCAATTCCTACGCGGGCAATTCGCTGTCGGGCATCTACCTGGGGCTGATGATGTTCGCCCAAGTGCCGCCGCCCTACAACGCCGGGCTGTACCGCTGCGTGACGGTGGACCTGGGCGAGTCGGGCACGCTGTGCAACGCGCGCGAGCCGGCGCCGCACGTGAACTGCACCACCACGCCGATGGAGACGCTGACCGACGCGGTGCGCCAGGCCTTCGAGGCCGCCGCGCCGGAGCGCGTGACGGCGTCCTGGGGCCATGCCAGCGGCGTCAATATCGCCGGCGTGGATCCCAAGACCGGCGAGCAGTACGTGACCATGGTGCTGGCCTCGATCATCTCGGGCGCCGGCGCCACGCGCCAGATGGACGGCTGGCACGCCTGCGGCCCGCTGTGCTGTTTCGGCGCCCTGAGTTCGGGCGACATCGAGCTGCTGGAATACGCCTATCCCATCATCATCCATCGCTATGGCCTGCAGCAGGACAGCGGCGGCGCCGGGCAGCATCGCGGCGGCAGCGGCACCGTGTGGGAAGTGGAGCCGATCGGCCACGAGATGACCGTGGTGGCTTTCGGCGAGGGCCGGCAGATTCCAACCGGGGGCGCGGCCGGCGCCTACAACTCGCTGCCCGAGCGCAAGCTGGGCCGGCTGGAGCACCGTCACGCCGACGGCCAGGTCACCACGCATCGCAAGAACACCATCCTGAAAGTGACGCCGGGCGAACGCGCGCGCAACGTCAATCCGGGAGGGGGCGGCTACGGCGATCCCTATAGCCGCGCGCCGCTGGACGTGGCGCGCGACGTCGGCAACGGCCTGGTCTCGCGCGAGGCCGCGCAGGCCGAGTACGGCGTCGCCATCGGCGCCGACGGCCAGCCCGACCTGACCGCCACCCATGCCCTGCGCACCCGCGATCCCCGTTAAGGAGCCCACCATGCAAGGACAATATCGCCTCGGCGTGGACGCCGGTGGCACCTTCACCGATTTCGTGCTGGCGGGCCGCGACGGCAAGATCCGCCTGTTCAAGAGCGCATCCACGCCGCAGGACGGCACCCGCGCCATCGCCGCCGGCCTGGCGCAGATGGCCGAAGAACTGGGCCGCCCGGTCGAGGACATCGTGCGCGACTGCGATCTGTGCATCAATGGCACCACCGTGGCGCTGAACGCGCTGATCGAGTTGAAGGGCGTCAAGGTCGGTCTCTTGTGCACCGCTGGCCACGAGGACAGCATCGAGATCCGCCTGGGCCACAAGGAAGAGGGCTACCGCTACGACGCCGACTACCCGCCGGCGCCGCAGCTGGTGCCGCGCCGGCTGCGCCTGCCGGTGCGCGAGCGCGTGCTGGCCGACGGCTCGGTGCGCCAGCCGCTGAACGAGGACGACGTGCGCGCCGCCATCGAGGTCTTCAAGCGCGAGGGCGTGCAGGCGGTGGCGGTGTCCTTCGTCTGGGCGCCAGCCAATCCCGCGCATGAACAGCGCGCGCTGCGGATGGTGGCCGAGGCCATGCCCGATGTGTTCGTCTGCGCCGGCCATGAGGTTTATCCACAGGTGCGCGAATACACGCGCACGTCCACCACCATCGTCAACGCCTACCTGAGTCCGGTGATGGCGCGCTACGTGGCGCGCATCGACGACTATTTCCGCGGCCTGGGCGCGCGCGGCGCGGTGCGCTACTTCCAGTCCAACGGCGGGCTGGCGGTGGGCGAGATCATGCGCCGCCGCGCGGTCAACGCCATCAACTCCGGCCCGGCCTCGGCGCCGCAGGCGGGCCTGTACGTGGCCGCGCCCTTCGGCATCGACAACATCATCACCGTCGACATGGGCGGCACCTCGTTCGACATCACCCTGGCGCGCGGCGGCCAGACCAACCTGAACCGCAACATCGATTTCCTGCGCCACCGCATCGGCGTGCCGATGATCCACGTCGAGACGCTGGGCGCGGGCGGCGGCTCGATCGCCCACCTGAACGCCTTCGGCATGCTGGAAGTGGGACCGCGCAGCGCCGGCGCCATGCCCGGGCCGGCCTGCTACGGCCAGGGCGGCGAGGAACCGACCGTCACCGACGCCAACATGGCGCTGGGCTACCTGCGCCCGGACGCGGTGCTGGGCGGCGCCATCCGCCTGGACCGCGAGCGCGCCGTCGCCGCCATCCGACGCGGCGTGGCCGAGCCGCTGGGCCTGAGCCTGGAACGCGCGGCGCACGGCATCGGCACGCTGGTGAACCTGAACATGGCCAACGGCATCCGTCGCATCTCCATCGAGAACGGCTACGATCCGCGCGACTTCGCGCTGGTCTGCGCCGGGGGCGCGGCGGGCATGCACATCACCGCGCTGGCCGAGGAAATCGGCAGCCGCAACGTACTGGTGCCCAAGATCGCCTCCTGCCTGTGCGCCTTTGGCCAGGTGATCTCCGACGTCAAATACCACTTCCTGGCCAGCGCCGTCATGCGCCTGGACGAGCACGCCGATCTGGCGCGGCTGGACCAGCTGTTCAGCGACATGGAAGCGCGCGGCCGCGAGTTGCTGGCGGCCGACGGTTTCGCGCCGGAACGCATCAGCCTGGACCGCAAGGTCGAGATGCGCTATCAGGGCCAGATTCACGAATGCCAGGTGGACGTTCCGCCCGGCCCCGTCACCGCCGACACGCTGGACGCGCTGCTGCGCGCTTTTCATGCGCGCCACGAACAGCTCTACACCTATGCCGAACCGCACAACGTGGTCGAACTGGTGAACCTGGAAGTGATGGCGGCCGGCGCGGTGGACAAGCCCGCCTTGCCCGAGCTGCCAAGCGGCGACGGCGATACGGCGAGAGCGCTGACGGACATGCGCGACATGCTGTTCGAGGGCGACGGCCCCTGGACCGCCACCCCGGTGTATGACGGCGGCAAGCTGCTGGCCGGCGACGCGATCGCCGGCCCAGCGGTGATCGAGGAGCCCACCACCACCATCGTGGTGCGGCCAGGCTGGCAAGCCCTGCTGCACGGCTCGGGTACGTACTTATTGACCCGCGCGGCTCGCTGATCCAGATTGGCGTCTGTTATGCACGCGGAGGGCAGTCCCGTGGACACCCGCTACGACACCGCCGGCCTGGCCGCTCCCGACCGCTCCCGCCACTGGGAGGCGGCGGTCGGAAACACCTACTTCAGCCTGCAACTGCAATTCCAGGACGCCGCGCGCTTCGAGGGCTCGCTGCGCTCCTGGCGGCTGGGCGCGCTGTCGCTGTCGCGGCTGGCCTCGTCGCCGCTGTGCTACCGGCGGCTGAAGACGCATCTGCGCGACTGCAACGACGAGCAATATCTGGTGACGGTGCCGCGCCAAAGCGGCATACGCTTCGCCCAGGCCGGCCGCGAAACGCTGTGCCGGCCCGGCGCGTTCCTGCTGGAACACGGCCACAGCCCCTATGAATTCTCTTATGCGCAGGACAACGCGTTGTGGGTGCTGAAGGTGCCCGGCGCCCTGCTGCGCGGCCGGCTGCGCACGCCCGACCGCTATTGCGCGCTGTCGTTCGACGCCAGCAGCGGCGCGGGCTGGCTGTTCGCGTCCTATGTGGATCTGGTCGGCCAGCAGCTCGGGCAGCAGCTGGATGGCGGCGACGGCCCGGCGCGCGAACTCGCCGCGCAGCAGCTGGTGGACCTGCTGGTCTGTTCGGTGCAGGCCGATGCGCGCGTGCTGTCCTCCAGCGATTCGGCGGTGCGCGCCGCGCACCTGTGCCGCATCGAGGACTACGCGCGCCGCCACCTGGGCGACCGCGACCTGACGCCGGAACGCACCGCGCAGGCCTGCGGCATCTCCACGCGCTACCTGCACGCGCTGTACCGCGACGCGGGCCAGACCTTCGTCCAGTGGCTGCACGAGCAGCGCCTGGACCGCGCCGAGCAGGCGCTGCGCGGCGCGCCCGTATCCGTGGCCAGCGTCGCGCATCAATGGGGCTTTGCCGACCAGTCGCATTTCTCGCGGCTGTTCAAGCGCCGCTATGGACACACGCCGGGGCAAGCGCGCCGCCGCATGGATTGATACGAAGCGCGGCCGGTGTGACCGACCACGCATCGTCGCCCTGATCTAGCCGGCCGCAGCCACCCGGCCCGCCGCGCCGGCGCACAACCGGTACACCAGCGCCGACACCACGAAGCTGGCCGGCGCGGCCAGCGTGGCCGCGAAGCCCGCCGTGTGCATCAGGGCCAGTCCGCAGATCGCGCCAGCGAACCAGCCCGTCAGGCCCGCCCGATTGAACGCCGCGCCGCCGGACGACACGGTCCCGTCATCGCCCGACAGGATGTGCACCAGCGCCACCGCGACCCAGGACACGACGAAGATGCCCTGGTAGGCCAGCGCCTGCAGCAGATACGAGAACACGTCCAGCAGCATCAGCGCGTAGGTCACCGCGCCCACCGCCACGGCCCAGGCGGCCTTGGGCCAGCGCATGCCGGAAAAGCGCGCGAAGAAGGCCTGCATGTTGATGGTGGCCAGGTAGTAGTTGGCGGTATTGATGCGGGTCTGCGTGATCCAGACGAACAGCAGGCCGCCCAATCCCATGAGCTTGAGCAGGGCCAGCACCACCGACACTTCCGACAACGCCGCATCGCTGGGAATCGTGCTGACCAGGTAGATGCCGGCCACGCCGTTGAGCAGGAAGGTCACCAGGTAGAACGGCATGCCGAAATTGAAACGGCTGTGATACGCCTGATCCTCGCGCTTGCCGAAACGCGCATAGTCGAAAGTGAACATCATCAGGATCCACACGCCCATGTAGTACACGAACGCATCCCACCAGCCGCCCTCCACCGGGCCGCCAGCAGGTCCGAAGGACAGCCAGGCGTCGCTGTAGCCGTATTCGCGCGTGGCCATTACCACGGCCAGCAGCAGGCCCAGCAGATAGAAGGGCAGCAGCACGCCGTTGAACTTGTCTAGCCAACGCTGCACGCTGCCGAAGATCAGCAGCACGCTGTAGATCACCACCGCCAGCGCCACCAGCCAGTACGGCACGGCGGGATAAAGGTGGTGCGC
>MCND01000096.1_pt1 | contig 41355 bp, 37 predicted proteins | sample 778211 | NCBI WGS metagenome assembly MCND01 (sample SAMN04296812, study PRJNA304217) | bioreactor metagenome | isolation source: activated sludge enriched with benzalkonium chloride | place: Turkey: Istanbul urban wastewater treatment plant
TATGCCGATGTGCCCGCCGATTCGGCGCTGGCGCGCGAGGAACTGTTCGGGCCGGTGCTGGCGCTGATGCCCTGGCACGACGAGACGGCGATGCTGGACCAGATCCGGGGCCTGGACGTGGGCCTGACGGCGGCCATCTGGACGGCGGACCTGTCGCGGGCGCACCGGCTGGCGCGCGAGATCGACGCCGGCTTTGTCTGGATCAACGAGGTGGGCAAGCATTTCCTGGGCGCGCCCTACGGCGGCGTGCGGCAGTCGGGCATCGGCCGCGACGAGTGCTTTGGCGAGATGCTGTCCTTCACGCGGGAGAAGAATGTGCACGTGAATTTCCGGCAGGTGGCCAGGACATGAGCGCGGAGTACGACTACATCATCGTCGGCGCCGGTTCGGCCGGCTGCGTGCTGGCCAACCGCCTGAGCGCGCAGGCGGACTGCCGCGTGCTGGTGCTGGAGGCCGGCCCCTGGGATCGCGATCCGCTGATCCACGTGCCGCTGGGCTGGGGCAAGATCCTGCAGAAGCGGTTGCACGACTGGGGCTACGACGCCGAGCCGGCCGAGCACGCCGACGGCCGCGCGATCGAGTGCGCGCGCGGCAAGGTGGTGGGCGGCAGCTCGTCCACCAATGCCATGGCCTTCGTGCGCGGCCATCCGGGCGACTTCGCCCGCTGGGCGCGCGACTATGGCCTGGATGAATGGCGCTTCGAGGATACCCTGCCGTATTTCCGCCGGCTGGAGGACTGGGAGGGCGGCGCGGGCGCCGAGCGCGGCGGCGGCGGCCCCCTGCGCGTGCAGCGCTGCCGCTACCAGGATCCGCTGCTCGACGCCTTCGCGACGGCGGCCGGGCAGGCGGGCCATCCCTGGCTGGAGGACTACAACGCGCGGCCCGCCGGCGGCTTCTCGCGCTTGCAGATGTCGATCCGCCAGGGACGGCGCTGCAGCGCCGCGACCGCCTATCTGCGGCCGGCGCTGCGGCGGCCGAACCTGCGCGTGGAGACCGGCGCGCATGTGCTGGGCCTGGATTTCGACGGAGATCGCGCCACGGGGCTGCGCTATCTGCGCGGCGGCCGGCAGCAGACGGCGCGGGCGCGGCGCGAGGTCATCCTCGCCGCCGGCGCGATCAACACGCCAGCCATCCTGATGCATTCGGGCATCGGGCCGGCGCGAGTGCTGGAACAGGCCGGCCTGTCGGTGCGGCTGGACCGTCCCGGCGTGGGCGCCAATCTGCAGGACCACATCTCGGTCATCGTGACGGCGCGGCGGCGCGCGCCCGGTCCCTTCGTGCGCGAGCTGCGGCTGGACCGCATCGGCCGCTCGATGGTGCGCGCCTACCTGGGCGGCGAAGGTTTCGCCGGCGACGTGCCGGGCGGGGTGGTGGGCTTCGTGCAGCCCGAGGGCATGGACACGCCCGACCTGCAATTCCTGCTGACGGCGGCGCCGTTCACGGCCCGGCCCTGGCTCAAGCCCTGGCGCCAGCCGTTCCAGGACGGCTTCGCCGTGCGCACCGTCCTGCTGCATCCGCGCAGCCGGGGCCGCATCACGGTGGCGGGCGCGGATCCGCTGGCCGCGCCGCGCATCGACCAGAACTTCCTGGCCTGCCAGGAAGACCGGGAGCGGGTGCGCGATTCGGTGCGCATCGCGCGCGACCTGATGCGTCAGCCGGCGCTGGGTGATTTCGTGCTCGACGAGCTGGCGCCCGGGCAGGGCGTCGAAGACGACCCGGCGCTGGACGCATTCATCCGCCGCACGGCCATCACCGTGCACCACCCGGGCGGCACCTGCCGCATGGGCGCGGAGCGCGATCCGATGGCGGTGGTGGACGGGCGCATGCGCTGCCTGGGCGTGCCGGGGCTGCGCATCGTCGATGCGTCGGTCATGCCCGATCTGACCTCGGGCAATATCAACGCGCCCGTGCTGATGCTGGCCGAGCGCGCCGCCGACTGGATCCGCGCATCATGATGCGGCTGTCCCTGAGCCGGCACCGCTGCGTCAGCCTGCTGCCGCTGGCGGCGGGCGCGGTGCGCAGGCTGGACGATTTCTTCGCCGTGGACTGCCTGGACGCCGACGAGTGCCTGCCGGCGGACACGGCGGCGCTGATCGTCCGCTCATGCATGCTGGCCGGACTGCGCCAGAACGGCCTGCCGGCCAGCGTGCGCTCGGTGACGGTCGTCGGGGGAGCGGTGTCGGCGGACTTCCTGGACCATATGTGCGCGCGGCGCGTGCTGGTCACCTGCCCGGGCGTGGACGACGCCGCCTGCGAGGACCAGGCCATGGAGGTCTGCCACGATGTGATGGCGGCCTTCGGCTTCGGCCGGCTGGGCGCGCGGCCGCGCAACGTGGTCAACGACGTGCTGCTGTGCGACTGCTGCTAGGGTTTGCGCCAGCCGGGTCGCGCAGCGCATGCGCGGCGGCGGCGCGCTGCGTGGCCGCGCCGAGCAGGCAGGCCAGGTCCGTGCCCGTCGAGACCAGGCAGCCCAGCGGCGGGGCGGCCAGTTCGCGCAGCAGCGCGGGCTGGCCCGCCAGACCGCCCAGGCCCAGCGCCTTGCCCGCATCCAGGCAGGCCTGGCGGATGCGGGCCAGCGCTCGCAGCAGCGCCGGGTGGTCCCATTGGCCGGCCAGGCCCAGGTCCGCCGCCAGGTCGTGCGCGCCGATGAACAGCAGGTCCAGCCCGTCCACCGAGGCGATGGCCTCGACCGCGTCCAGCGCGTTGCGGCTTTCGATCATGACGGCCGTCAGCACGCTGGCGTCCAGGGCCGCCATGGCCTCGGCCTGGGGCAGGTCGCGGTAGCCCAGCGCCGCCTGTCCGCCGGCGTAGGAGCGGCGGCCGCGCGGCGGATGGCGGCAGCAGGCCACGACCCGCGCCGCGTCGGCCGCCGATTCGACCTGCGGCGCGATGATGCCGAGCGCGCCGCCGTCCAGCACGCGGGCGATCAGCGCGGCGTCGATGGCGGGCACGCGCACCAGCGGCGTCACGCCCGCCTCGCGGGTGGCGTTGCAGATGCGGCTGGCGGATTGCAGCGACAGGAGGGAATGCTCCAGGTCGACGTACAGCGCGTCCAGGCCGGCGGTCGCGGCGATGCGGCCGATCTCGGGCCCGTCGAACAGGCGCACGATCAGCGAGGCGGCCAGGCCGCCTTCCCGCAGCGTGCGCAGCAACGGGTTGGTGAGCGTGGAATCGGACATGACCGTGCCGGGCTAGACCCGTTTCGGACTGAACGACGCCGCGCGCCAGATCGACACCTGCTGCGCCACGAAGGTCCCGCGATTGCCGCGCTTGAATTCCTGCCAGGCCGGATCGGCCTCCAGCGCCGCGCGGCGGGCTTCGCGGTCGGCCATGCTGTCGTAGGCCCAGATGTGCAGCACCTGATTGAGCGTGCCGATGTCGCTGACGAAGAATCCCAGCAGACGGCCCAGGTGGCGCATCTGCAGCGGCAGCGCCAGTTCGCGGTAGCGCGCGAGATAGGCATCCATCCCGCCATGCGGCAGGGTGTAGGTGCGGTGTTCGATGATCATGGCGGGTGTCTCCTATGGCGGCTCAGGCGGGCGGGGTCAGCACCGCGCCCCGGCTGAAAAAGGCGTCCAGGTTGTCCAGCACCAGGTTTTCCATGGCGGCGCGGGTTTCCTGCGTCGAGGCGGCTACATGCGGCAGGACCACGACGTTGTCGCGGCCCAGCAGTGCGGCCGGCACGCGCGGTTCGTCGGCGTACACATCCAGCCCGGCGCCGGCGATGCGGTCCGTCTCGATAGCGCGGATCAGTGCGGCTTCGTCCACCACGCTGCCGCGCGCCACGTTGATCAGGAATCCGTCGGGTCCCAGCGCGTCCAGCACCGCTGCCGACACCAGATGGCGCGTGGCGGGTCCGCCCGGGCAGGACAGCACCAGGAAGTCGGCCCAGCGCGCCAGCGCCGGCAGGTCGGGCTCGAAGGGCATGTCCGCGTCCGGCTTGGGCGCGCGGCCGTGGTAGCGCAGCGCCATGTCGAAACCGGCGGCGCGGCGCGCGACGGCGCGGCCGATGCGGCCCAGGCCGACGATGCCGAGCCGCTTGCCGCTGACGCGCGTCGCCAGCGGGTAGGGACCGCCGGGCCAACGGCCCGCCTGCACGTGGCGGTCGGCGCCGGGAATGCGCCGCGCCGTGGCCAGCACCAGTCCGAAGGCCAGATCGGCGACGCAGTCGTCCAGCACGTCGGGCGTGATGCTGACCTGCACGCCGTGGCGCCGCGCCGCTTCCAGGTCGATGCCGTCATGGCCCACGCCGAAGCAGGCCAGCACGCCGCCGGCGAGACAGGCGAGCATGGCTTCGGTGCAGCCGTGGCGCGACATGGTCACGCCGCCCGCGTAGCGGCCGCGCGATGCGCGCAGCCAGGCGTCGCAGTCGGGTTGCTCCCATAGCGCGTCCAGTTCGTAGCGTTCGGCCAGCGCCGCGCGCAGGCCCGGCGGCAGCGGGCCGATCATCAACAGGCGGTGTCGTTGCCTCATGGCGATCATTCCGTGCGGATGCCGGCCTGGCGGATCATGGGCACCCAGCGGTCCAGGTCGGCGTTGAGCTTGGCCCGGAACTCCGCCGCGCCCAGCGGGCCGGAGAGGCCGGCGTCGGCCAGCTTGCGCGCCAGCTCGGGCTTGGCGATGACCTTGGCGAACGCCTGTTCCAGCCGCTGGCGCGTGGCCAGCGGCGTGGCGGCCGGCGCCAGCGCGCCGTACCAGTTGCTCATTTGTAGCGCCGGCAGGCCGGCCTCCTGCGCGCTGGGCACGTCGGGCAGATAGGGCGAGCGCTGGGTGTCGTAGATGACGATGGCCTTGACGCGTCCGTCCTTCACATAGGGCTGCAGCACCGGCACGTCGGCATTGACCATGTCCACCCGACCGGCGATCAGGTCGATCAGCGCGGGCGCCGCGCCCCGGTAGGGCACATGGGTGGCCTTGGCGCCGGCGGCGATATTGAACAGCTCGCCGCCGATGTGCATGGTCGAGCCCACGCCGCTGGAGCCATAGCTCAGCGGCGCGCCGGACCTGGCCAGTTTCACCAGCTCGGCGGGCGTGGACACGCCCAGCGAGTTGCGCACCACCAGCAGGCTCTGGACCTGGCCGAACAGGTACAGCGGCGTCAGGTCCTTGCGCGGGTCATAGGGCAGGTGGGGCGTGGTGCCGGCGGACATGACGTAGCCCAGCGTCGCCACCAGCAGGGTCTGGCCGTCGGGCGCCGCCTTGGCGACGGCGTTGGCGCCGATGGTGCCGCCGGCGCCGCCCCGGTTCTCCACCACCACGGTCGCGCCCAGCTCGGCCGACAGGTCCGGCGCCACCAGCCGCGCCACCTGGTCGACCGGGCCGCCCGGCGCGAAGGGCACGACCAGCTTGACCACGCCTTCGGCGCGCGCCGGGCCGGCCATCAACAGGGCGGCGCAGAGCGCCGCGGCGAATATCCTCTGCATGTCAGTCTCCTCCTGTGCCGCTGGAGCGGCGACGATGGGGCGCGCGGTGGCCGCGTCTGGTCCCCGGGTGTGTGGCGGGCGCGTCAGCCCCGGTAGCGTGGTTCCGGCAGGCCTTTCACGCCCACGTTCAGCGCGAACAGGCCGCCGGCCAGCGGTTCCAGCGCCAGTTTTTCCGGCGTCAGCCGCTGCGAATGGCTGGTGATGTATAGCGTGTCCAGGCCGGCGCCGCCGAAGGCGGGGCAGGTCGGGTTGGTGACTGGCAGCTGGATCACGCGGTCCACGCGGCCGTCCGGCGCCAGGCGCACCAGCTGGCCGGTGGCGACCATGCAGTTCCATACATAGCCGTCGGCGTCCACCGTGGCGCCATCGGGACGGCCGGGCTGATGGGTCCAGTCCTTGAAGACGCGCCGGTTCGAGATCGCGCCATCGTCCAGGTCGTAGTCGAAGACCCAGATCACCTGGTTGTGCGTGTCGGCGAAATACATGCTGCGGTCGTCGGGGCTCCAGGACAGCGCATTGGGCAGCACGAAGCCGTCGAGCATGGCATGGCAGCGATGGTCCGGGTCGAAGCGGTACAGCGTGCCGGCGGGCTCGCGCTTCTGGTCGAGCATGCTGCCGACCCAGAAGCGGCCGCGGCGGTCGCACTTGCCGTCGTTCAGGCGGTGGCCGGGCTTGTCGCTTTCGGGGTCGACGACGGCTTGCGGCGGCAGGCCGCTGGCGGGGTCGTAAAAGTACAGGCCGTGGTTGGTGGCCAGCACGAAGCCGCCGGCCTCGCGCAGCGCGATGGCGCCGACCAGCAGCGTTTCGGGCAGGCGCTGCGCCGTGTGGCGGCCGGTGGCGGGATCATAGGATTGCAGCGCGGGGCGGCGCACGTCGACCCACCACAGGCGCTGGCTGCGGTCACACCACAGGGGCACTTCGCCGAGGATGTCGGCGCTCTGGACTACGCATTGGATGTCGGGGTTCATGGCAGACGGGAACGGGTTGGAAATCGGGGCTACTTGTAGCGGGTGGCGGCCAGCGTGGCCAGGTCGACGCCGCGCGCGATGTCGGCCTTCTGGCGCGCGTCGCCGGCGTGCACGCGCTCGGCGGCTTCCAGCACCGCCAGCGCCTGGGCATGGGGTACGAAGACCACGCCGGCGTCGTCGGCCACGACCAGGTCGCCGGCCTGGACCGGCATACTCGCGATATGGACCGTGCCGTTGATCTCGGCCGTGCGCAGCCGCCACTTGCCGGTGATGGGCGTGGGGCCGCGCGACCAGATAGGGAAGCCCAGTTCGCGCGAGGCGTCAGGATCGCGGTGGCCGCCGTCGACGATGGCGCCGGCGCAGCCGCTGCGGCTGGCGACGGCGGCGGACTGGCCGCCCAGGTTCGACACGCCGGGCAGTCCTTCGATGACCACTACGTCGCCCGGCTCGGCGAGGTTGTAGGCTTCGTGCTCGCCCATCATGCCCTTGCCGCTGGCGGCGGCCGCGGCGACGCTGTCGGCGCGCGGCACGTTGCGCACCGTGACGGCCTGGCCGACCAGGCGGCGGCCGGGCAGCGTGGGCGCCAGCGCCGACGCCGGCACCGCGCCTTGGAGCCCGAGCTGGTCCAGCGCATCCGAGACGGCGCCGCTCAGGTCTTCCAGCGCGGCGTAGCGCCGCAGCAGGCCGGGGTCCAGGCGCGGCAGGGACAGCAGGCGTATGGCGTCGGGCGGCACGCGGCCGGTGAGGGGTTTGCTGGGCATGGGCATCCGGGAAGGGAAGCGCGCCGAAGCGCGGGGTGGCATGCGGGCGGGAGGGCCGGTTGGCCACTCCTTTTTTTCATGCTATCCCGGATACTGTGATATTGAACAAAATTTTAAATAGTAGGATTACGATCATTTAATGATCAATCCAGCTACACTGGCGCTTGCTCCCGATCCAGCCAGGAATCCGTCCCGCCATGTCTTCCAGCCTTGCCCGCGCCTTCGATGTCCTGGACCTCTTCACGCTGGAAACGCCCAGGCTGACCAGCGAGGAAGTCAGCGCGCGGCTGGGCTATTCGCGCTCGATGGCCTATCGCTACTTGAAGGAATTGTGCGACGCCGGCCTGCTGGTGCCGCAGTCCGGCGGCCAGTACGGGCTGGGGCCGCGCATCATCGAGCTGGAGCGCCTGGTGGCGCTGACCGATCCGCTCTACCTGGCCGGCCGCGCCGTGCTGAAAGGGCGGTCGCGCGAAGACAGCGCCTATCTGCTGCAGAACCTGTACGAGGACAAGGTGCTGTGCATCTATAAGGAAGGCCCGGACGTGCTGGAGCACGCCGGCCGGCGCACGGTGATCCTGCGCGCGCGCGGCCAACCGTTTCCGCTGTTCCAGGGCTCGGGCTCGCTGGCGCTGCTGGCCTTCCTGCCGCATCACCGGATCCGCCAGACCTATCTGCGCAGCGCGCAGGCCATCGCCGCGGCCGGGCTTGGCGAGGACTGGGCCGCCTTTCGGCGCGCGCTGGCGGCGATCCGCAAGGCGGGCTACGCCATCAGCCACGAGCAGATCGCGCCGGGGCTGGGCGGCGTGGCCGTGCCCATTCTGTTGCCTGACGATGGCGCGCTGGTGGGCAGCCTGGCCTGGAGCTTTCCGATCGAGCGCATGGCGCCCGACGCGGAGATCCGCTGGGCGCGCGAGCTGGCGCGGGTGGCGGCCGAGATCGCGCGCGAGTACGTGGCGCAGGCCGGGCGTCGCGCCTGAGGCGGAATCAGGCGCGGGCGCGCAGCGCCTTCTTGTCGACCTTGTTGGCGCTGGTGCAGGGCAGCGCGTCCAGGATCTCGATCACCGCCGGCACCTTGTAGCGCGCCAGGTTGGCCTGGCAATGCGCCAGCAGCGCCGCCTCGTCCGCGCTGGCGTCGGGCCGCAGCACCACGAAGGCGCGGATGACCTCGCCCCGGTAGCTGTCCGGCCAGCCCACGGCGGCGGCCTGCGCCACGTCCGCGTGCAGGTACAGGACTTCATCGACCTCGCGCGGATAGACGTTGTAGCCGCCGACGATCACCAGGTCCTTCTTGCGGTCGCGGATGTACAGGAAGCCATCCTCGGCGAATTCGCCGATGTCGCCGGTGTAGAGCCAGCCGTCGCGCAGCGATTCGGCGGTGGCCTCGGGGCGCGCCAGATAGCCTTGCATGATCTGCGGGCCGCGCGCGCGGATCTCGCCGCGCTGGCCGGGGAGCAGGGGTTTTGCGCCGGTCTCCAGGTCCACGACTTCGACCTCGGTGCCGGGCACGGGCCGGCCCACCGAGCCGGCGCGGCTGCCTTGCGGACCGTTGTAGGTCAGGATGGGGCCGGCCTCGGTCTGGCCATAGCCTTCATAGATCGGCGCGCCCACCGCGGCCTCCCAGCGCCGCAGCGTTTCCTCGGCCAGTGGCGCGGAGCCCGAATAGCAGACGCGCACGCTGGACCAGTCGGTCTGCGCGAAGCGCGCATGCGCCATCAGGCCGGCATAGATCGTCGGGCTGCCGGGGAACAGCGTGACGCGCTCGCGCGCCACGGCGTCGAACACATCGTCGGGCCGGTAGCGCGGCAGCACCACCAGCGTGGCGGCGGCGCTGGCCGCCAGGAACAGCCCCATCGCCATGCCGTAGGAATGGAACAGCGGCATGGCGCAGAGCACCGTCTCGGCGCCGTGGCGCGTGGGCAGCACGGCTTCGCGCTGGAACACATTGGTGGCGATGGCGGCCCGGCTCAGGATGACGCCTTTGGGCTGGCCGGTGGTGCCGCCGGTGTATTGCAGCAGCGCCGGCGCGTCCGCGTCGCCGGCCGGCGCGGCCGCCGGCGTTTCGTCGGATGGAATCGTCCAGGCGCGCGCCGCCGCGCCATCGAGCAGGCGGATGCCTTGCGCGGCGGCCAGCGGCGCGGCCAGGGCGGACGAGGCCTCGTCGGCGATCAGCAGCGCGGGTTGGGCGTCGCGCAGGATGAAATCCAGTTCGCGCGCGGTATAGAGCGGATTGAGCGGCACGTGCTGGCAGCCGGCCATTTGCAATGCCAGCGTCAGCACGCAGGCCAGGTCGGAGTTGCCTAGCAGGGTGGCCACGCGCGCGCCCGGCGGCAGCGCCTGTCGCAGGCGTCGCGCCGCCGCGCGCACCTCGGCCGCGTAGCGGCGGTAGTCGATGCGGCGTTCGCCGCAGACCAGGGCCGTGCGGTCGGGCCAGTCGGCGGCGGCGCGCTCCAGCAGTTCCGGGATCAGCGCGATGCGCGCGGGCAGGACGCCGTTCATGGCTGGCCTCCGGCCGCGTCCACGCGTAGCGCCACCGCCATCGCGCTGTCGCCGGCGGCGCAGCCGGTGAACAGGCCCAGCCCGCCGCCGCGCTGCGCCAGTTCCTCGATCAGTTCGATGACCGAGCGCAGGCCGGTCGGCGCCTGCGGATGGCCCCAGACCAGCGAGCAGCCGTAGTTGTTCATCTCCATGACGTCCAGGCCGGTGGCGCGGGCCAGCGCGATGTCGGACACCACGAAGGGGTTGTGCGTCTTGACCGCGTGCAGGTCGGCGGGCTTGAGCCCGGCCCGGTCCAGCGCGCGCCGGGCGGCCTCGATGGGGGCCTGCGGCATGTAGCCGGTTTCCGTGCGCGACTGGCCGAAGGCCAGCACCTCGACGCCGATCTCGGGCCGACGCGACAGTTCGCGCGCGCGCGCCGCCGTGGTCATCAGCATGCCGGCGTTGCCGTCCGCCGGATGGGTCTGGCCGCCATAGGTGATGCTGCCGTCCGGCAGCACCGGCGTCAGCCGCGCCAGGCCCTCGGCGGTGGTGGCGTGGATGCCCTCGTCGCCCTGCAGCGTGCCCACGGTCTTGGCGAAGGCGGCATCGGGCAGCTCGAAGGGCAGGGTCATGTAGCGCCGCTGGAACGCGCGCTCGTCGGCGCAGGCCTGCGCGTATTGCTCGTAGCGGCGCAGGGTGACGGCGTTCTGTTCGGCCGTGGAGATGCCGTGGCGCCGCGCCACGCGCTCGCCGGTCTGCAACATGGCCAGCCCGCTCCAGGGATCCTTGGAGAAGTTGTCCAGCACCCAGTTCTCATGCACGCCCGAGCCGCCCGGCCCGGCGGGGTCGGGATGGTAGAGCTGCGGCCCGTTGGAGACCCGGTCGGCCATCAGCACCAGCGCGGTCGAGGCCTGGCCCAGCATGATGTCGGCGGCCGCCGTGGCCATGCCGCGCACGGACGTGGCGCAGGCCTGCGCGACCACCGGGCCGGCCAGATGGGGGGCGCCCATCATGCCGGCCACCCAGGGCAGGCCGTAGAAGGCGCCTTGCTGGGGCACCGAATAGCCGAGCACGGCGGCGTCCAGCCCGGCGGGATCGATGCCACGCCGCGCCAGTTCGCGGGCCGCGGTCCAGGCGGCCAGGCGCAGGCTGTGCAGCCGCGACAGGCTGCCCTGCCAGCGGGCGAAAGGGGTGCTCCAGTACACGCCATAGGGAATATGGACGCCAGTCATGCGGACTCCTGCGTTGCGAGGGTGGGGCGGGTCAGGGCAGGAAATGCCAGGCGCCGGAACGGGCCTGCATCAGCACGACGCCGCGCTCGTCCAGGCCGTTGTGGTTGGCGGGCGACATGCTGTAGATGCCCTGCGTGCCGACGACGCCGTTCAGGCCTTCCAGGGCGTCGCGCAGCGCCTGCCGGAAGGCCGGGGTGCCGGGTTGCACGTCGGCGGGCACCTTGGCCACGGCGGCGTCCAGCAGCAGGTACGCGTCGTAGGTATAGGGCGCGAAGGCGTTGCGCGAATCGGCGCCGTTGGCCGCTTCATACTGCTGCGCGTAGCGCATGGCCACCGGCTTGATGGGGCTGTCGGCGGGCAGCTGCTCCACCACCTGCACCGGGCCGCTGGGCACAATCACGCCATCCACGCCCTTGCCGCCGAGCTTGAGGAAGTCGCGGTTGATCACGCCGTGGGTGTTGTATTGCACGCCGCCGTAGCCGCGCTCGCGCAGCGACAGGTGCGGCAGCGCGCCGGGCGTGCCCGAGCCGCCGACCAGCACCGCGTCGGGATTCATCGAGGTGATCTTGAGTATCTGGGCGGTGACGGAATTGTCGGTGCGCGCATAGCGTTCATTGCTCAGCACCTTGATGCCGCGCTTGGCGGCGGCGTCCTGCAAGGCGCGGTAGACGGCGTCGCCCCAGGCATCCGAGAAGCCGATGTAGGCCACCGTCTTGACGTTGCGCCGCGCCATGTCGGCGGTCAGCGACTCGACCATGAGGTCGATGCCGTGGGCGATCACGAAGATCCAGGCGGCGCGGTCGGGGTTGACGGTGATGGGCGCCAGCGACAGCTGCGGCGTCCGCGCCTCGCGGGCCACTTCCGTCACGGCCAGCGAGGTCGGCACGTTGCTGGGCCCGATGATGGCGTCGACCTTGTTCTCGGTCACCAGCTTGCGCGCGGTGCGCACGGCGGCCGACGGATCGGTCGCGTCGTCCAGCGCGATGTATTCCACGGCGCGGCCGCCCAGCGTCTTGGGCAGCAGGGGCACGGTGCTGCGGTACAGCGAGCCCATCGAGGCGCCCGGCCCGGTGCTGCTGGCGATGACGCCGATGCGGATGTCGGCCAGGGCGGCGCCCGGCGCGAGCGCGCAGGCCAGCGCCAGCGCGGCGATACGACGATACATGGCAATTCCCCTTGTTGATGCGTTCATTGTTGGTGGCCGTGGACGCGGCAAGGCGCCCCGCACAAGCCCTAGTATGGCCATGCGCCCGATAACTGGATAATTGCATTTCATGATCAATCGATAACCGGATGGCGCAGGACCGACCATGTCGCAGATTCCCACCTTGCAGCAGCTGCGCTCGCGTCTGCGCATCCGCCATCTGGTGTTGCTGGACGAGCTGGGCCGCAGCCTGAACATGCATCGCGCGGCCGAGGCCATGCACCTGAGCCAGCCGGCGCTGAGCAAGCTGCTGGCCGAGGCCGAGGAACTGGCCGGGCAGACGCTGTTCGAGCGCTCGCACCACGGCGTGACGCCGACGCCGCTGGGCCTGATGATGATCGGCCGCGCGCGGCTGCTGCTCAACGAGCTGGACGCGACCCACGCCGAGCTGACGGCGGCGGCCAGCGGCGCGTCGGGCAAGGTGCGCGTGGGCGTGTTTCCGGTGGTGGCCCATCTGCTGGCGCCCCTGACCGTGGAGCGCCTGCAGGCCTCGCATCCGGATCTGCGGATCGAACTGCGCGAAGGGCTGGAGCAGCAGCTGCTGCCCGCCCTGCGCGCGGGTGAGCTGGATTGCATCGTCGGGCGGCTGGTGGTGGAGGGCGCGGACGCCGACCTGCAATGCGAGATCCTGTACGAAGAGGCCACCGCGGCGGTCTGCGGCCCCTCGCATCCGCTGGCGACCCGCAGCCGGCTGGGCGGCGCCGAGCTGGACCGCTACCGCTGGGTGCTGCCGTCGCGCAACGCCGCGCTTTACAGCCTGGTGGCCAGCGCCGTCGCGGCGCGCGGCGCGGGCTTTCCGCAGGTCGCGGTGGAATCGGGCGCCATCCTCACCATCGTGTCGCTGTTGCAGCGCACGCCGCTGTTGTCGGCCATGCCGCTGCGGGTGGCGCGCTCGCTGGCCGCGCGCGGCCAGCTGGCGATCCTGCCGCTGGCCTTGCAGGCCAAGCTGCATCCGGTGGGCATCATGACGCGGCGCCAGGCGCGCGCCGCGGCCGCGACCGAACTTTTTCTACAGACGCTGCGCGCGGCGGCGCAAGTGGTGCGCGATGAGGCGCCGCTCGGCTAGCGGCCTCAGGCGTCGGCGCCGTCGCGCAGATGCCGCAGCAGTAGCGCGGCCGAGGCCGACAGGGGCCGTTCGGCGCTGGCGGCGATCAGCAGCTGGCGCTCGGCCCAGCCTTCCTCCAGCCGCAAGGCCGTCAAGCCCCACGGCCCCAGCCGCCGCTCGCAGGCGCCCAGCGGCAATACGCCGATGCCCAGCCCGGCGGCGATCATCTCGCACATGGCGTCGAAGCTGCGCACCTGGATGCGCAGGCGCAGCGGCAGGCCGGCGTCCTGCGCCGCGCGCGCGAGGGTGTCCAGCAGCGAGCTGCCCCGGTTCAGGCCGACGAAGTCATAGGCCAGGCAGCGCCTGAAATCGGTGACGTCGCGCGCGGCCAGCGCATGGTCCGCCGGCGCCACCACCACCAGCCGGTCGCGGCGAAAAGGCGTGAGATCCAGGCCGCGCCCGGGCACGCCGGCGGCGCAGATGCCCAGGTCGGCCAGGCCGTCCTGCACCGCTCGCGCGATGTCGCCGCTCAGTTGTTCCTCGACCTCCACGCGCGTGCCGGGGCTGCGCGCCATGAAGTCGGCCAGCGTCGCCGGCAGGAACTGCACCAGCGCGGACATATTGGCCCACAGCCGCACATGACCGCGCGCGCCGCTGGCGTGTTCGCTGAGTTCGTTGCTGAAGAGTTCAAAGCCCTGGAACAGGCGCGCCGCGTGCTGCAGCGCCAGGCGGCCGGCGGCGGTCAGGACCACGCCCCGCGCGCTGCGTTCGAGCAGCTGCGCGCCGGCGGCGGCCTCGAAATCCGACAGGCGCCGGCTGGCCGCCGACAGGGCCAGGTGGCAGTGGCGCGCGCCCTGGGTGATGCTGCCGCTCTGCGCCACGGCGCAGAACAGACGCAGGGTCACGAAGTCCACGCGCGCGGGGTTGATCAGGTCCTGGGGCATGCGGCAGTGTAGCAGCGGGCGGGGGAGCAGCGTTCGCATTGTGCGAAGGCAATATGCCGGGCCGGCAATTCCCATATGGGGTGAACGCGGTATAGAGTCCCTGGTATTCGCAAAACAGGGAAGCCCGGACCATCCGGGCGGAGCGCGCCATGATCGACCACCTGGACCATCTGGTCCTGACCACCACCGATGAACAAGCCTGCGTGGACTTCTATGTGGGCCTGCTGGGCATGAAGCTGGAGACCTTCGGGCAGGGCCGCAAGGCCTTCGTGTTCGGCCAGCAGAAGATCAACCTGCATGTGAAGGGCAGCGAGTTCGAGCCCAAGGCGCACCTGCCGGTGCCGGGCGCGCTGGACCTGTGCTTCATCTGCGCCGTACCGCTGGACGAGGTGATCGCGCGGGTGCGGGCGAGCGGGGCGCGGATCGTGGAAGGGCCGGTGCCGCGCACGGGCGCCTGCTATCCGATCCGTTCCATCTATCTGCGGGATCCGGACCTGAACCTGATCGAATTGTCGGAGCGCGCGCCGGCCTGAACTCGGCCGTCACGCGTTACAGCGGATGGACGTAGCGCCGCGCCCGGGCGCGAATGCCGGCGATCTCGTCGTCTTCCACGCCGGAAAGCGTCCAGCCCTGGCGTTCGTAGAACGCGATGGCGCGCGTGTTGCCCTCCAGCGCGTAGAGATGGATCTGGCGGGCGCCGCGCGCACGCGCCCAGTCCAGCGCGCGCCGCATCAGCAGCTTGCCGGCGCCGGTTCCCTGCCAGGGCGCCAGCACGTGCAGGTTGTCCAGCAGCACGCCCCAGGGTGAATCCGGATCATCCTTGACGCAGACGAAGCCGATGGGCCGGCCATCCAGTTCGGCGATGAAGATCGCCTGCGCGCCTTGTTCGGGGCCGGCGATCTTGTGCTGCCAGTGGACCAGGCGGTCCTGCACGACCTCCTGGTCCAGGAAGCCGTCGGGCAGCAGTCCGCGATAGGTCCTGGCCCAGCTGTCGGCGTGCATGGCGGCGATCAGGTCGGCGTCGCGCGCATCGGCCTGGCGCAAGATCGGCGAGTCGGACATGGAATTCCTGGCGTGGGGCGCGCCGGCGGGAGAGGCGGCGCGCGTTTGACAAGGGGGCGGCGCAGCGGGCAAGCTTACACCCATGATGCCGCGCCGGTTCGTTCCCGCTTCGATTATTCCCGCCATTCCGACCTTGGCGGGCTAGCGCGCATCCATCCCTCGTGCAAGCAACCCGCCGCAAGGCGGGTTTCGCATTTCATGGGCCCGTCTTCCGGTTTATTCCACTCAAGGAGTGTCCATGACAGACCCGCAATCGCAACCGTCCGCGCCCATGCTGCATTTCCTGTGCGGCAAGATCGGCGCCGGCAAATCCACGCTGGCCGCCGCGCTCGCCAGCCAGCCCGGCGCGCTGCGGATCAGCGAGGACGACTGGCTGGCGGCGCTGTACCCCGGCGAGATCCACGGCCTGGATGACTACGTGCGCTGCGCCGGCCGGCTGCGCGCGGTCGTCGCGCCGCATGTGCGGGCGCTGCTGGACGCGGGTCTGACCGTGGTGCTGGACTTTCCCGCCAACACGCGGCGCAGCCGTGCATGGCTGCGCGAGCTGGCGGCGGCGTCGGGGCGCGCGCACCGGCTGCATTTCCTGGATGTGCCGGACGAGGTCTGCAAGGCGCGCCTGCGCGCGCGCAACGAATCCGGCCTGCATCCGTACACGACCAGCGAGGAACAGTACGACGCCATCACGTCATACTTCGCGGCGCCCGAGGACGATGAAGGCTTCGTGGTGCTGCGACACGGCTGGACGGCGTAGCGCGGGGCGCGCCGCCGGCGTTCAGGACAGCGGCCATTTTCAAGACCTTGGCCACTGATAGCGCGGCGCCTGTTTGGCCAGGAAGCGTCCGACGGCCTCGCGGTGGTAGGGCGACGAGCGCGCCACGCCCTGGCCCGAGGCTTCCAGCTCCAGCATGGTGTGCAGGTCGCTGTTCAGCGAGGCGTTCAGGCCGCGCTTGGTGGTGGACAGCGCGCCGGCCGGCAGCCCGGCCATGGCGAGCGCGATCTGGCGCGCATGCGCGTCGATGCGTTCCGGCGGCAGGATGTCGAGCACGATGCCCATGTCGCGCGCTTCTTCGGCATTGAATTCCCGGGCCGAGTACGCCAGTTCCTTGGCGCGCTGCAAGCCGACGATGCGGGGCAGGGTGTAGAGCGTGCCGCAGTCCGGGATCGCGCCCAGGCGCAGGAAGGACAGGCAGAAGCGCGCGCGCGGCGTGGCCAGCACCAGGTCGGCGGTCAGCGCCAGGCCCAGGCCGGCGCCGTAGGCGGCGCCGTCGACCTTGGCGATGACCGGCCGGTCCAGCGTGATCAGGGCCTCGACGGTGAACAGCAGCCGGACCATGCGTTCGCGCGCATGCTCGGCGGACGGATCGGCGTCCATGGTGCCGATGTCGCCGCCGGCGCAGAACGCGCCGCCCGCACCGCCCAGGATCACGACCCGCACCTCGCGGTCGCGCCGGATCGCGTCCACGGCATGGGCCAGTTCTTCGCGCATCACCATGTCCAGCGCGTTGCGTTGCGCGGGTCGGTTGAGCGTGATCGTGGCGACCCCGTCTTCGCACGTATGTAGCAGGGTCTGATAGGGCTGGGTGATGGCGGGCATGGCTGCGTCTCCGGGTGGCGGGTTCAGGCGATGGCGCCGCGTTCGCGCAGGACCTGGATGTCGGACGGCGACCAGCCCAGGCCGGCCAGCAGTTCCTCGGTGTGCTGGCCGGGCTGCGGAATCGGCCGCGCCTGCCCAGGCGTGCGCGACAGCCGGGGCGCAGGCGCCGGGTGGCGGATGCCGTCGGTCTCGACGAAGCTGGCGCGCGCGCGGTGTTGCGGATGGTCCGGGGCCTCTTCGAAATCGAGCACCGGGGCGAAGCAGGCGTCGCTGCCTTCGAGCAGCGCGCACCATTCGTCGCGGGTCTTGCCGGCGATGAGCGTCGCCAGCCTGGCCCGCAGCGCGGGCCACTGGGCGCGGTCCCATTGCCGCTGGAATTCCGGGTCGTCGATGCCGCAGCGTTCCAGCAGCAGGCGGTAGAACTGCGGCTCGATCGCGCCGATCGACACATATTTGCCGTCGGCGCAGGCATAGCAGCCGTAGAAGTGCGCGCCGCCGTCCAGCATGTTGGCTTGCCGGCGGTTGACCCAGTCGCCGTCGCGCAGCTTGCCGTGATAGGTGGTGGCCAGCAGCGAGGCGCCGTCGCAGATCGCCGCGTCCACCACCTGGCCCTGGCCGCTGCGGCCGGCCTCCAGCAGGGCGCACAACAGGCCGAAGGCCAGCATCATCGCGCCGCCGCCCATGTCGCCGACCAGGTGCAGCGGCGGGGCGGGCGGCCGGTCGGCCTCGCCCATGGCGTGCAGCGCGCCGGTGAGGGCGATGTAGTTCAGGTCGTGGCCGGCGGCCTGGGCCAGCGGCCCGTCCTGGCCCCAGCCCGTCATGCGGCCATAGACCAGCCGGCGATTGCGCGCCAGGCAGACGTCCGGCCCCAGGCCCAGCCGTTCCATCACGCCCGGCCGGAATCCCTCGATCAGCGCGTCGGCGCCGTCCAGCAGCCGCAGCACCACGTCGACGGCGCCAGGCTGCTTGAGATCCAGCGCGATGCTGCGCCGACCCCGATCCACCACGGTGCCACCGCCGCCCAGGAACCCCGGCGTCAGCCGATCGACCCGGATCAGATCCGCGCCCATGTCCGCCAGCATCATCGCGCAGAACGGCCCCGGGCCGATCCCCGCCATTTCCACGATGGTGAAACCACTCAAAGGACCCGCCATCCACCCTCTCCCAAAGACTGCCAGTCCAACCGCCGCCAAGCCACAGCACCAAACCACAGCGCCAAACCACAGCGCCACAGCACCACAGCCACCCACCAAGCCGCCACCCCCCAATCGGGATGCCGCGGATCCGGCTCCGCCGGTCCGCAGGCATGCCCCTGGGGGAAGGCGCGCAGCGCCTCGGGGGGGGCTCTACCTTTCGAAGAATTCCGCCCGAGCCTCCAGCGCGACCTTGACGTACTGCTCCATATTGGCGTCCATCCGATGCGTCGGGCCGACGATGGACAGGGCCGTCAGCTGGCCGCCCACGCGGCCGGCGATGCCGATGGCCGAGACGCCCTCGTTGCCCTCGTCGCGGCTGGTGAAGTACTGCTTCTCGCGCTGCGCCTCGATCTGCGCGCGCAGCGTGGCGGCGTCGGCGATGCTGCTGGCGGTCACGTGCTCGAACTGCATGGTGTCGATGAGGGCGTTGCGTTCGGCCTCGCCCATCTCGCCCAGCAGCGCCTTGCCCAGCGCGGCCACGTGCAGCGCGAACGTGGTGCCGGGCTGCACCACGTAGCGCAGCGCGCGCGGGCTTTCCTGGCTGGCGTAGATCTTCACCTTGTTGCCGTCGAGCAGGCCGCACATCGATGATTCTCCCGACTGGCGCGTCAGGATCTCCAGCGCCTCGCCGGCGAAGGCCTGCAGCGGATCGGCCGCCGCGATGCCCTGGGCCACGTCGAGCAGCCGTCCGGTGGGATGGAAATAGCGCGACTTGGGCGTGCGCAGCAGATAGCCGGCCTGGCGCAGCGTGTACAGCAGGTCGGAGCAGCTGCTGTCGGCCAGGTCCAGCATGCGGGCCATTTCGGAATTCGTCAGCGGGCGGCGTTCGCGGGCATAGACTTCGAAGACTTGCAGGACGCGTTGGGCGGTCGGAATGATTTGAGGCATGGGGCGGGACGGTGGGTGTTGGAACCGGCCGGGAGGCCGGCGCTAGCGATCATTTCAGCGCGGACAGGCCCAGGACGCCTTGCGCCATCAGCAGGGACTGGATCTGGTTGGTGCCTTCGGCGATGCTCAGGTGGCGGGCGTCGCGGTAATGGCGCTCGACCGGGAACAGCGTGGTGTAGCCGGCGCCGCCATGCACCTGCATGGCGGTCTCGGCCACGCGCAGCACGGCGTCGGTGGCGTGGCGCTTGGCCATCGAGCACAGCAGCTGGCTGTCCGCCGCGTCGCGGTCCAGCGCGTCGGCGGCGCGATAGCACAGCAGGCGCGAGGTCTCGACCAGCGTCATCATGTCGGCGATCATCTGCTGCACCAGCTGGAAGCCGCCGATGGGCCGTCCGAACTGGACCCGTTCGCCGGCGTATTTTACCGCCGCGTCATAGGCGGCCTGGGCAATGCCCAGGGCCGAGAAGGCCACCACGCAGCGGCCGATATTGAGGTATTTCTTGGCCAGGGCGAAACCCTTGCCTTCGACGCCGACCAGGTGCGAGGCGGGGATGTCCACGTCCTCGAACAGCAGTTCGCCCAATGGGCAGCTCAGCATGCCCATCTTGGGGATCGGGCTGGACGAAAAGCCGGCCATGCCGCGCTCGAACAGCAGGCAGGATACGCCTTGCGCGCCGTCACGGCGCCGCGTCCGTACGAACACCACGCCCAGCTCGCAGACCGGCCCCAGGCTGATATAGAGCTTGCGGCCGTTGACGCGCCAGCCGGTGGCGGTCTCGTCGGCGCGGGTTTCGATATTGGCCGCGTCCGAGCCGATGTTGGGCTCGCTCAGCGCGAAGCTGGCGATGGCTTCGCCGGACAGGATGCGCGGCAGGTACTTTTCCTTGAGTTCGGGCGAGCCGCCATCGGTCAGCACCGAAGCGGCCAGGTTGCTGGTGCTGACGATGCTGCGCAGGGCGGGCCAGACGCGCGCCACCTCGGCGATCAGCATGCCGTAGGTCGTGGCCGGCAGGCCGTAGCCGCCGTCCCGTTCCGGCAGCATGCCGCCCAGCAGGCCGAAGTCGCGCATGGCGCGCAGCATTTCCTGCGGCACCATGCGGCCCTCGGCCTCATAGCGGTCGACGATGGGCGCGACTTCCGCGTTCAGGTAGCGGCGCAGCGAATCCAGCAATTCGGTCTGGGTGGAATCCAGCGAGAAGTCCATGTTGTTCCCGGTAGTGGTCAGTCGGCCCGCGCCTCGCCCTGGAAGGCGAGCAGCGCGTCCAGCGGCACGGCGCCCTGTCCGGCGGCGCCGACCCAGACGGGGTTGAGTTCCAATTCGTGCAGCGTGTCGCGATGTTGCCAGGCGAAGTCGGACACCCGCAGGATCAGCGCCTCCAGCGCGGCGAAATCGGCGGGCGCCTGGCCGCGCACGCCGTCCAGGATCTCGACATGGCGGATCTCGCGCGTCAGCGCGCGCGCGTCCTCGGGCGACAGCGGGATCATGCGGTGCGCCACGTCGCGCAGGGTCTCGACGTAGATGCCGCCCAGGCCGAAAGTCATCACCAGGCCGAAGGCCGCGTCGCGGTGCACGCCAATCAGCACCTCGCGCCCGCCCGGCGGCAGCATGCGCTCGACCAGCACGCCGTCGATGCGGGCGTCGGGGCGGTGGCGCGCCACGGCCTCGTGGATGGCGGCATGGGCCTGGCGCGCCGCGTCTTCCGAGGCGACGCCCAGCCTGACGCCGCCGGCCTCGGTCTTGTGCAGGATCTGCGCGCTGACCACTTTCATGACCACGGGAAAGCCCAGCGCGGCGGCATGGGCGGCGGCCTCGTCGGCGCTGCGCGCGATCCGTCCGGCGGGCATGGGCAGGCCGGCGTCGCGCAGCATCGCCTTGGCGTCGGCTTCGCTGAGCGCGCGCGCGTCGCTTGCCGCCGGGGGCAGCGCGGCGGGCGGCGGCGGCTCGGGCTGCCAGGCGATGGCGCGGGACAGGGCGGCGATGGCGTCCGACAGCGACAGGAAGGGCAGCAGGCCCGCCCGTTCCATCACGGAGTAGCCCGCGCTCAGCCGGCGGCTCATCCAGACCGGCACGATCAGGGTGTCGGTCTGCGAGGCCACCGAGACGATGGATTCGGCCATCGCGTCCGTGATGGCGCCATAGTCCATCGGAATCGGATACAGCACCGTGCCGACCGAGGGGTCGGCGCACAGGATGCGCAGGCATTCGGCCGAGACTTCCGGATTGCGCAGGATGTCGGCGGTGGTGTCCACGGGATTGCCGATGCTGGCGAAATCCGGCAGCAGCGCGGCTAGGGCGGCTTGCGTGGCGGGCGCCAGGCCGGCCATCGGCAGGCGGGCCGCGCCAGCCAGGTCGGCGGCCAGCGCGGCGGTGCCGCCTGAAAACGTGTAGATGCACAGGCCGTTGCCGCTCTTGGCCGAGGCGCGCGTCAGCAGTTGCGATACGGCCAGGAGCTGGTCCAGGTCGCCGACCTCGATGGCGCCGAACTGCCGGAACACCGCGCTGTTGACGGCGGCCGTGCCCGCCACCGAGGCGGTATGCGACTGGGCCGCGCGCACGCCGGCCTCGGAGCGGCCGACCTTCAGCACCACCACGGGCTTGCCGCGCTCGCGCGCCAGCTGCAAGGCGGCGGTCAGGCGGCGGCCGTCCTTCACGCCTTCCATCAGCAGCGCGATCACGCGGATCCGGGGATCAGTCGCCATGTGGGCGACGAAATCGGGAATCTCCAGGTCGACCTCGTTGCCGGCGGAGAACCACAGTCCCACGCCGTCGCCATGGGACAGGCCTTGCAGCAGGTTGCGGCCCAGCCCGCCGCCCTGCGTGGCCAGGCCGATGCCGCCGCTGTTCAGGTCGTCCTTGAAGGCGGGCGAGAAGGTCATGCCGATGCGGTCGCGCACGTTCACGAAGCCGGGGCAGTTCGGTCCGTAGACGTGCAGGCCGGTGTCGCGGCACAGCTCTGCGATCTCGCGTTCCAGGCGCCGGCCTTCCTCGCCGGCCTCGGAGAAGCCGGAGGTCATGACCACGGCATAGGGAATGCCGCGCCGCACGCACTGCTTGAGCGTGTCCAGCACGCGCGCGGCGTTGACCATCACCAGCGCGACGTCGATGTCGCCTGCCGGCAGGTCGCTGACCGAGGGCCAGCAGCGGCGTCCGCCGATTTCCTCGTAGGCCGGGTTGACCGGATAGACCTCGCCCGGCACCGCCGAATGCAGCGCCAGGTTCTCGTACAGCCGGCGTCCCTGGCTGGATTCGCGCGGTGATGCGCCGACCACGGCGATGCCGCGCGGGTTGATGAAGCGGGTCAGGTCCGCGAAGGGTTTCATGCCTGGCTCTCCATGGGCCGCATCAGCATGGCGAAATCGGCTTGCGCCACGACTTCGCCGCGTTGGTTGATGGCTTCGCGCCGGAACACCACCTTGTCCTTGCCGGGGCGGTGGTTGGCGGTCCTTTCGGCCACCGTTACGCGCACGAAGATCGTATCGCCGATGAAGGTCGGCTTCGGAAAGCGGCAATGCAGATCGATCAGCGCCAGCACATGGGGCTCCAGGCGGCGGTAGCCGCTGGACTGGGTAGTCAGGCCGGACAGCACCGACAGCACCAGCAGACCGTGGGCGATGCGCTGCCCGAAGGGCGTGCCCTTGGCGTATTCGTGGTCGACGTGCAGCCGGTTGAAATCGCCCGACAGGCAGGCGAAGCCGACGATGTCGCTTTCGGTGATGGTGCGGCCGGCGGACTCGAACACATGGCCGACGTCCAGCGGGCCGCAGGCATGGGCTTCAGGCATGAGTGGCTCCGGGGGCGATGGCGGGAACGAGGGCGTCACGAGGCATAGCGGCCGCCGGTCACGTGCAGCAGTTCGCCGGTGATGAACGAGGCGCGCTCCGAGGCCAGGAAGGCGACCGCGTCGGCGATGTCCTCGACCACGCCCAGGCGCTGGACCGGCTGGCGCGCCAGCGCGTTGGCGCGCAGCATGTCGTAGGTGGACAGGCCGCGCACCAGCGGAGTTTCGATCAGGCCCGGGGCGATGGCGTTGGCGGTGATGTTGAACTTGCCCTGCTCCAGCGCCAGCGCGCGGGTGAAGCCGATCAGGCCGGCCTTGGCGGCAGAGTAGTTGGTCTGGCCGGGGTTGCCCCAGTGCGCGCGCGAGGCGATGTTGATCACGCGGCCCCACTTTCTTTCCATCATGGAGGGCAGGGCCGCCCGGGTGCAGTGGTAGGCGCCTTTCAGGATGGTGTCGACCACGGCGTCCCAGTCCGCTTCCGGCATCTTGAGCAGGTACTTGTCGCGGGTGAAGCCGGCGTTGTTGACCAGGATGTCGATGCCGCCGTAGGCGCGCGCTGCCTCGTCGGCCATGGCCCGCACCTGGCCGTCGTCGCAGACGTCCAGCACGGCGCCGATGGCCTCGAAGCCGGCTTCCTTCAAGCCGGCGACAGCCTGGCGCACGGAGTCGGGGTCGATGTCGGTGATCACGATGCGCGCGCCTTCGCGCGCCAGCGCCAGGGCCGAGGCGTAGCCGATGCCGCGGCCGGATCCGGTGATGACGGCGACTTTGCCGGTGAGCTGCAAATCCATGTTTCGGTTCCCTTTTCCTGGCCGCGCGGCGGGCTGGCCGCCTCGGCGTCCGCTGTGTTAATCATACGAGATGCCGAATCAATATACACACCACCGTAAAAATTGACAATTAAATCCGATGTGCGGGTATAGTGTTTGGCATGTCGGATAAATAAGCAGCGCCCGGCATGCCTTCCATCCTCTCAGGAGATCCACTCATGGCAATGTTGAAGGGACTGTTGGCCGCCGTGCTGAGCCTGGCCGCGACGGGCGCGGCCAGCGGCGCCGGCGCCTATCCGGACAAGCCGGTGCGCCTGTACGTCGGCTTCGCGCCGGGCGGCGCCACCGACCTGCTGGCCCGGCTGTACGCCAAGAAGCTCGGCGAGAAGTTCAACCAGACGTTCATCGTGGAGAACCGGCCCGGCGCCGGCGGCAATATCGCCGTCCAGGCCCTGGCGCAGGCGCCGGCCGACGGCTACACGATCGCGATGGCGGCGAACTACGTGGCCGCCAACGCGGCGATGCAACGCAACCCCTATGACTGGGAGCGCGACCTGATGCCGATCGGCATGGTGGCGTCGACGCCGAACATCCTGGTGGTGCCGGCGGCCTCGCGGCTGAACGGCGTGGCCGATCTGGTCCGCGAGGCCCGCAAGTCGCCCGGCAAGCTGACCTTCGGCTCGGCCGGCATGGGGTCTTCCATCCATCTGGCGGGCGAGCTGTTCAAGGTGATGGCTGGCGTGGACATGACCCACGTGCCCTACAAGGGCGTGTCGCCGGCCGAGGTGGATCTGGTCTCGGGCACCGTCGACATGATGTTCGGCAGCGTTTCCACGGCCATTCCGCTGGTGCAGTCGGGCAAGCTCAAGGCGCTGGCCGTGACCGGGCGCGAACGGATGAAGGCCATGCCGGACCTGCCCACCATCGAGGAGGGCGGGCTGAAAGGCTATGACGTGGAAGCCGTCTATTTCCTGGCGGCGCCGGCGCGCATCCCGCAACCGGTCCTGAAGACGCTGACCGAGGCGGTCGCGCAGATCAACCGCGAACCCGATGTGCGCGAATTCATGGACCGCATTTATGCGCGTCCGCTGACGGGCGGCCCGGACGAGGCCAGGGCCTTCCTGGCGGCGGAAGAGCGCAAGTGGCGGGACGTGGTGCAGGCCACCGGACTGACCGTGAACTGAGCGCGGCCGGACCACAAGAAAAAAACACAGGAGACTCCACCATGAACGTATCCAGACGCGCCGCGCTGGCGCTGCTGGCCGGCCTGACGGCCGGCCTTGCCCTGCCGCCATCCGCCCGGGCGGCCGGCGACTACCCCAACAAGCCGCTGCGGCTGATCGCGCCCAGCTCGCCGGGCGGCATCCTCGACATCACCAGCCGCGTGGTCGGCAAGAAGCTGTCCGAGCTGCTCAAGCAACCGGTCGTGGTCGAGAACGTGGCCGGCGCCGCCGGCATCCTGGGCATGCAGAGCATGTTGCGGGCCGAGCCGGACGGCTACACGCTCATCATGGGCAGCAGCGGACCGAACGCGGTCAATTACACGCTCTACGACAAGCTGCCTTACCGCATGGAGGATTTCGCGCCGGTGGCGCGCGTCATCACCATGCCGAACGCGCTGGTGGTCAACGCCAGCTCGCCGGTCAAGACGCTGGCGGACTTCCGCGCCCATGCCAAGGACAAGCCCGGCGGCCTGTCGATGGCGGTGTCCATGATCGGCACCTCGGGCCACCTGGGCGGCGAACTGCTGAAGAACCGCCTCGGCATCGCCGCCGTCACCGTGCCGTACAAGGGCGCGGCGCCCGCCACCAACGACCTGCTTGCCGGACAGGTCGATTTCACGGTGGAGAACGTCATCACCGTGGCGCCGCTGGTCAAGGCGGGCCGGTTGCGCGCGCTGGCCGTGACCACGCGCGAGCGCAGCCAGATCCTGCCCGACGTGCCGACACTGGCCGAGCAGGGCTATCCGGACATCGACGTCGGCGCCTGGCTGGGCGTGCTGGTCTCGGCCAAGACCCCGCCGGCCGTGGTCGCCCGCCTGAACGAAGCGCTGAACGCCGCGCTGGCCGACCCGGACGTGAAGCAGCAGCTGGCGCAGCAGGGCGGCATTGTCCAGGGCGGCACGCCGGCCGAGTTCGACGGCTTCATCCGCTCGGAAAAGGTCCGCTGGGAAAAGATCATCAAGGCCGCCGGCATCAAGGCGGAGTGACGGCGGGGCGGGCGGCGTTCCGGCGCCGGCCCGCGACGCACAAGGAGAGGCAATGGCTATCGACTATCAACGCCTGCGGGCATGGACGTTCGACGACCGCGTCGACCGCTACACCGCGCGCGACTGCATGATCTATGCGCTGGGACTGGGTTATGGCGGCGATCCGCTGGACGAAGCCGAGCTGCGCTACGTGCATGAACAGGACACGGCGGTGGCGCCCACCTTCCTGGCCACGGTGGGCGCGCCCAACGGCTGGGCGGCCGATCCGGCCACCGGCATCGACTGGCTGCGCATCCTGCACGGCGAGCACCGCATGGCGTTCCATGCCCCCTTGCCCGCGCAGGCCGAGGTGCGCAGCCGGACCCGCGTCACGCGCGTGGTCGACAAGGGCGCCGGCAAGGGCGCGCTGGTGGTCACGGCGCGCGAGATTTCCGACGCCGGCAGCGGCCAGCCGCTGGCCACCGTCGAGCACGTGTCGTTCTGCCGCGCCGATGGCGGCTTCGGCGCGGGCGACGAACCGCCGCCGGCGCTGCCGGCACCGCCGGAGCGCGCGCCCGACGAGTCCGTGCTGCTGCCCACGCTGCCGCAGCAGGCGCTGCTGTACCGGCTGAATGGCGACCTCAACCCGGTGCACGCCGTGCCGCGCATGGCGCGCGAGGCGGGCTTCGACCGGCCCATCCTGCATGGGCTGTGCACCTATGGCATGGCCGGCCGCGCGCTGGCGCGGGCCTGCGGCCAGGGCGGCAAGCGCCTGGCCAGCATCGCCACGCGCTTTTCCGCGCCGTTCTTTCCCGGCGAAACGCTGCGCGTGGACATTTGGCGCGATGGCGGGCGGCTGCAGTTCCGCGCCTGGGCGCAGGAGCGCGGCGTGGCGGTGCTGAACAACGGCGTGGCGGAGCTGGCGGCATGAACGAGGAAACCCGCAACATCCCGCCGATCGTGGCCTACGCCCGCCAGATGCCGGACCGCGTCGCCTACCGCATGCTGCCCTCGGGCGCGACCGTGACCTGGCGCGAGCTGGAGCAGCGCAGCCGGCGCTGCGCGGCCGCGCTGCTGGCGGCGGGCCTGCGCACGGGCGACGTGGTCGCGGTCTTCCTGGAAAACCATCCGCGCTACTTTGAGCTGCTGTGGGCGGCGCATCGCATCGGTCTGTACTACACGACCATCAGCCGCCACCTCAAGCGCGAAGAGGCGCAGTACATCATCGCGGACTGCGATGCGCGCGTGCTGTTCCATTCCAGCCATACCCAGGCCGAACTCGATCCGGCCCGGCTGGACGCGGCGGGCGTGATCCGGATCTCGATGGACGGCGCGGCGGCGGGCGCGGCGGACTACGAAGACTGGCTGGCGCGCCAGCCCGAGGACGTGTCGCTGCCGGACACGCCCGAGGGCACGGATTTCCTGTATTCCTCCGGCACCACCGGCCTGCCCAAGGGCATCAAGCGCCCATTGGCGCAGGCCAACCGCTATTTCCGTGTCGGCGAGGCGCCCAGCAGCGCCTGGAAGGCCTTCGGCCCGGACACGGTCTACCTGTCCACCGCGCCGTTCTACCATGCCGCGCCGGTGCGCTGGAACATGGCCGTGCTGCGCGCCGGCGGCAGCTGCGTGATGCTGGAGAAGTTCGACGCCGCCGCCGCGCTGGCGGCGATCGCCGCGCACCGGGTCACGCATTCGCAATGGGTGCCGACCATGTTCATCCGGCTGCTGCGCCTGCCGGACGAGGAACGCGCGCGCCATGACCTGTCCTCGCTGCGCTACGCGGTGCACGCGGCCGCGCCGTGCCCGGCCGAGGTCAAGCAGGCCATGATCCGCTGGTGGGGGCCGATCCTGTACGAGTACTACAGCGGCACCGAGCTGGTCGGGCGCACCTCGCTGGGCTCCGAGGAATGGCTGGCGCATCCCGGCTCGGTGGGCCGGCCCGAGTTCGGCCGGGTGCATATCGTCAGCGAGGACGGCGAGCGGGAAATGCCGCCGGGGCAGCCGGGCGTCATCTATTTCTCGGGCGGCGGCGCCTTCGAATACCACAAGGATCCGGCCAAGACGCGCAAGGCCTACAACGCGCGCGGCTGGGCCACCTATGGCGACATCGGCTACCTGGATGCGGACGGCTATCTGTACCTGACGGACCGGCTGTCCAACATGATCGTGTCGGGCGGCGTGAACATCTATCCGCAGGAAGCCGAGAACCTGCTGTGCACGCATCCGGCCGTGGCCGACGTGGCCGTGATCGGCGTGCCGGACGCCGAGTTCGGCGAGGCGGTCAAGGCCGTGGTGCAACTGCGCGACCCGTCGGACGCGGGCCCGGCGCTGGCGCAGGCGCTGATCGAATATTGCCGCGCCCGCCTGTCTCCCATCAAGTGCCCCAAGAGCGTGGACTTCTCCGCGGACATGCCGCGCACCGAGACCGGCAAGCTGCTCAAGCGGCTGGTCAAGCAGCGCTATTGGCCGGCCGGGGAGGGCATCGCCCGATGACAAGCAAGGAACACGCATGAATCCGAAACGCACGCTGTTCGCGCCCGAGCACGAGCTGTACCGCGACATGGTCGCCCGTTTCATCGCCGAGCGGATCACGCCGCACCATGAGCAATGGGAGCATGAGGGCATGGTGCCGCGCGAGCTGTGGCGCCAGGCCGGCCAGGCCGGCCTGCTGCTGCCCAGCACGCCGGAATCGTATGGCGGCGGCGGGGGCGATTTCCTGCACACGCTGGCCGTGGTGGAGGAGATCGCCCGCGCGCTGGCCACCGGCGTGACGGGCTTCACCACCCATTCCGACATCGTGGCGCCGTACCTGCTCAATTTCGGCACCGAGGACCAGAAGCTGCGGCATCTGCCGGCCATGGCGCGCGGCGACACGGTGGCCTCGCTGGCGATCACGGAGCCCGGCGCGGGCAGCGACGTCAAGGCCATCCGCAGCACGGCGGCCCGCGTCGACGGCGGCTATCTGCTCAACGGCCAGAAGACCTTCATCACCAACGGCTTTCACGCCGACCGCGTGCTGGTGGCGGCCAAGACCGATCCGGCGGCCGGCGCGCGCGGCATCAGCCTGTTCTGGGTGGACGCGGCCACGCCGGGCTTCACGCGCGGCCGGCTGCTGGACAAGGTCGGCCAGCGCGCCCAGGACACCGCCGAGCTGTTCTTCCAGGACGTGCTGGTGCCCGACGCGGACCTGCTGGGCGAGCCGGGGCAGGGCTTCGGCTACATGATGAAGGAGCTGGCGCGCGAACGGCTGATGATCGCCGCGCGCTGCGCCATGGCGCTGGAAAGCGCGCTGCAATGGACGGTGGACTACGCCAGGCAGCGCCAGGCGTTCGGCAAGGCGCTGCTCGACAACCAGTACATCCGCTTCAAGCTGGCCGATATCAAGACGCTGGCCGCCGCCACCCGCGCATTCGTCGACGGCTGCGTGCGCCAGTACCTGGACGGCGAGCTGGACGCGGCCGGCGCGGCCATGGCCAAGCTGTGGGCGGCCGAGGCCACCCGCGCCATCGACGATCTGCTGCAGTTCCACGGCGGCTACGGCTACATGCGCGAATACCCGATCGGCAGGGCGTACACGGACGTCCGGCCGAACCGCATCTACGGGGGCGCCTCGGAGATCATGCGCGAGCTGATCGCCCGGACGCTCTGAGCACAACAGGCTGAGGACCATCCATGAAATCTTCCAAACCGGTCGCCATCGTCGGCGCCGCCGAATCGGACCTGGGCAAGGTGCCCGGCATGACGTCGCTGGACCTGCAGGCGCAGGCGGCGGCCCGCGCGCTGCGCGACGCGGGCCTGGCGCTCAAGGACGTGGACGGGGTGTTCGCCCATGTCGACGACAAGTTCGCCGGCCTGCAGCTGGCCGAATACCTGGGCATCCGTCCGCGCTACGTCGATTCGACCAGCGTCGGCGGCATGTCCAACGTCATGCACGTGCGCCACGCGATGGCGGCGATCCAGGCGGGCATGTGCGAGGTGGCGTTGGTGGCCTACGGCAGCACCCAGCTGTCGGACGGCTCGCGCAAGGTCGGCGGCGCGCCCGAGGACATGCGCATGCCGCGCGGGCAATTCATCACCCCCTATGGCCAGCTCAGTCCCATCGGCTATTACGCGATGGTGGCGCAGCTGCACATGCAGCGCTACGGCACCACCCATCGCGACCTGGCGGAAGTGGCGGTGGCGGCGCGCAGATGGGCGCAGCTCAATCCCCATGCCTACCGGCGCGAGGACACGTCGATCGACGAGGTGATGGCCTCGCGCCTGATCGCGGACCCGCTGCGCCAGCGCGACTGCTGCCTGGTGACCGACGCCGGCGGCGCCTTCATCCTGACCACGGCCGAGCGCGCCCGCTCACTGCGCCGTCCGCCGGTGCATGTGCTGGGCATCGCCGAGTCCTTTTCGCATCACTACACGCCGTTCAATACTTCCGACTGGCTCGACACCAACGTGGCGGCGACGGCGGACGCGGCGCTGGCGATGGCCGGCGTCACGCGCCAGGACATCGACGTGGTGCAGATCTATGACCACTTCACCATCGGCGTGATTCAGTCGCTGGAAGAACTGGGCTTCTGCAAGCGCGGCGAGGGCGGCGCATTCGTGGCCGGCGGCCGGCTGGCGCCGGGCGGGGACTTTCCCATCAACACCTCGGGCGGCGGCCTGTCCTACAACCATCCCGGGCAGTTCGGCATGCTGCTGCTGCTCGAAGCGGTGCACCAGCTGCGCAAGGAATGCGGCGAGCGGCAACTGCCCAAGGCCGAGCTGGCGCTGGTGCACGCGCCCGGCCTGGTGTTTTCCTGCAATACCACCCTGATTCTCGGAGCCTGACCATGGAAACCGTGCAACGTCCGCTGCCGCAACCCACCCGCATCACCCAGCCGTATTGGGACGCGGCCAGGGAGGGCCGCCTGGTGATCCAGCAGTGCGCCCATTGCAAGGCGCGCCAGTTCTTCCCGCGCGAATTCTGCACCGCCTGCCTGTCGGCAGACCTGGGCTGGATCGAGTGCAGCGGCAAGGGCGCCGTGTATACCTACACCATCAACCGGCGCGGCGCGGGCGCGGCCTTCGGCGAGCGGGTGCCCTACGTGGTCGCGGCGATCGACCTGGACGAAGGCGTGCGCATGATGGCAAACATCGTCGACAGCCCGCCCGAGGCGGTGCGCATCGGCAGCCGGGTGCGGGTCTGCTTCGAGCGGGTGTCGGACGACATCGTGCTGCCGCAATTCACGCTGGAGAGCTGAACCGCGCCGGGCGGCGCCTGCTATGATTGCTGGATAAATATCCAGTTATTTCCAGCCCGCCGGCCCGGCCGATGTTTCCTCCCCACCGTTATTACTACCTGCACAACTTCCAGCGCGCGCTGGCCTGGGTGGCCGAGCGCTATGACGATGTGCTGGACGAGCCGCAGCGCCGTTTCGTCGCCGACTACGCGGCCTTGCCGCAGCCGTCGCAGGCGCTGCTGGCGCGGCTGCTGCTGCGGCGCGGGCCGTGGTTCCGCGCCAGCGGCCTGAACTACGAGGAAATCGGCCCGGCCGAGGCGGCCGCCGCGCCGCTGGAAGCGCTGGGCTGGCTGGACCGGGACGCGGCCATGACGCCGGATGAACTGTTCGGCCTGCATACCAAGCCCGAATTGCTGCGGCTGTTTCCCCATCTTCCCGCGTCGGCGCGCAAGGCCGAGCTGCTGGACGCGCTGCGCGCCCGGCAGCCCGACGCGAAACCCTATCGGGACTGGCATCCGGACGCCGGCGAAGCCGTCTGGCGCCTGATGGCGGGCGAGGTCTGCGAGCGCTTCCGGCTGATGTTCTTCGGCAACCTGCATCAGGACTGGTCGGAGTTCGTGCTGGCCGACCTGGGCGTGTTCCAGTACGAGAGCGTGCCTTTCGACGCGGCCTCGCGCGCATTCCAGTCGCGCGCCGACGTGGACCGCTACCTGGCTTTGCATGCCTGCCGCGCGGCGCTGGACGAGACGCCGCTGGCGACGACGGGCGCGCGGCTGGACGCCTTGCTGGCTCAGGTCCAGGCCTGCGCCAGCGCCAATCGCTGGCTGGAGCAGCGCCGCGCCAAGGTGCTGCTGCGCATCGGCCAGGCCTGCGAACGGGCGGGCGACTGGCCGGCGGCGGAACGGGTGTACGCGCAATGCGCCTATCCGGGCGCGCGCCACCGCCGCATCCGCGTGCACGAACGCATGACATTGCTGCCCGAGGCGCTGGCGCTGGCGGAACAGGCCCTGGCCGCGCCCGAAAGCGAAGAGGAAGCGCAGCGGGTGGCTCGCATGTTGCCGCGTCTGCGGCGGGCGCTGGGCCAGCCCCGACCGCCGGCCGCCGGGTTGCGCGCCGCGCCGCGTCGCGATCTGGTGTTGCCCCGGCCGGCGGACGGCCTGCCGGTGGAACTGGCCGTGCGCGACCACTGGCACCGCGACGAGGCGCCGGCGCACTATGTCGAGAACACGCTGTTCAACGCGCTGTTCGGCCTGCTGTGCTGGCCGGCGGTGTTCGCGCCGGTGCCGGGCGCATTCTTCCATCCGTTCCAGCGCGGTCCCGCCGACCTGGGCGCGCCCGATTTTCCGGCGCGCCGCGCCGCGCAGTTCCAGGCCTGCCTCGCGCTGCTGGACACGCCGGAGTATCGCGACGAGATAGGGCGCCGCTACCGCGACAAGCAGGGCCTGCAGTCTCCCTTCGTATCCTGGGACGCGCTGTCCGAACCGCTGCTGGCGCTGGCGCTGGATTGCGTGCCGGCGGCTCACCTGAAGCGCGTGTTCGAGCGCCTGCTGTCGGACGTCAAGACCAATCGTTCCGGCCTGCCTGACCTGATCCGCTTCTGGCCGGCGGAAAAGCGCTATGAGCTGGTCGAGGTGAAGGGCCCCGGCGACAAGCTGCAGGACAACCAGATCCGCTGGCTGGACTATTGCCTGTCGCACGGCATGCCCGTCAGCGTCTGCCATGTGCGCTGGCAGGACATGGACGCCGCGCCCGCCTCGCAGGGAGAAGGCCGATGAGCTGCGTGGCCGCCGTGCGCACGCTGTGCGAGTTCACCGCGCGTGCCGGCGACCTGGACCTGCGCTTCACGCCCGCGCCGACCGGCCAGGAAGGCGTGGCCGGGCACGGCGTGGTGACGGGCCGGCGCGGCCCCGGCTATGAAACCGAGATTGCCCTGTCCGGCGAATATGGCGAACTGCTGGTGCGCGGCCGCGCCGACGGCTACGACCCCGCCGCCAAGCGCCTGGAAGAGATCAAGACCTATCGTGGACGCCTGGACAGCGTGCGCGAGAACCACCGCGCCGCGCACTGGGCGCAGGCCAAGGTCTACGGCCATCTGCTGTGCCAGGCGCGCGGGCTGGCCAGCCTGACGGTGGCGCTGGTGTATTTCAACGTCGCCACCGAAGAGGAAACCGTGCTGGCCGAGACGCATCCGGCCGCCGAGCTGGAAGCGTTCTTCAACGCGCATTGCGAGCGCTACCTGGCCTGGGCGCGGCAGGAACAGGCGCATCGCCGCGCGCGCGACGAGGCGCTGGCGGCGCTGCGCTTTCCGCACGAATTCCGCAGCGGCCAGCGCGAGCTGGCGGTGGCCGCCTACCGCAAGGCGCGCGATGGCGGCTGCCTGCTGGCGCAGGCGCCGACCGGCATCGGCAAAACGCTGGGCACCTTGTTTCCGCTGCTCAAGGCCGCGCCCGAGGCCGGCCTGGACAAGCTGTTCTTCCTGGCCGCCAAGGGGCCGGGCCGCGCGCTGGCGCTGCAGGCGCTGGACACGCTGAACGCGCAGCCGGCCGCGCCCGGCCTGCGGGTGCTGGAGCTGCAGGCGCGCGACAAGCTCTGCGAGCATCCGGACAAGGCGTGCCATGGCGAGTCCTGCCCGTTGGCGCGAGGCTTCTACGACCGCCTGCCGCAGGCCCGCGCCGGCGCGCTGGCGCACGGCCGCATGGACGCCGCCGCGCTGCGCCAGGTCGCGGCGGCGCACGACGTCTGCCCCTATTACCTGGCGCAGGAATTGACGCGCTGGAGCGACGTGGTGGTGGGTGACTACAACTATTACTACGACGCCACGGCCATGCTGCACGCGTTGACGCAGGCCAGTCAGTGGAAGGTCGCAGTGCTGGCGGACGAGGCGCATAACCTGGTCGACCGCGCGCGTCGCATGTACACCGCCGAGCTGTCGCAGGCCACGCTGGCCGGCGCGCGCCAGGCCGCGCCCAAGCCGCTGAAGAAGGCGCTGGACGGGTTGCACCGCTCCTGGCAGGCCTTCAACCGCAAGCAGGCCGAGCCGTACCAGGCCTATGAGGCGCCGCCGGCGGGCGTGCTGGCCGCGCTGCAGAAGGCCACGGCGGCGATCACCGAGGCGCTGGCCGAGATGCCGCTGGCGCAGGACGATCCGGTGCTGGCCTTCCATTTCGAGGCGCTGCACTTCCAGCGCCTGGCCGAGCTGTACGGCCAGCACGCGCTGTTCGACGCCACGCTGGCGCAGCCGGGCGCGGCCGGCGCCAAGACGCCGCTGTCCACGCTCTGCGTGCGCAACGTGATTCCCGCGCCGCACCTGGCCGGGCGCTTCGCGACCGCGCATGCCACGGTGCTGTTCTCGGGCACGCTCAGTCCGCCGCGCTTCTTCCAGGACACGCTGGGCCTGCCCGCCGCCACCGACTGGATCGACGTGGCCGCGCCGTTCCGGGCCGAGCAGCTGGACGTGCGCGTGGCCGGCCATGTGTCCACGCGCTACCGCGACCGCGAGCGTTCGCTCGAGCCCATCGCGGACCTGATCGCCAGCCAGTACGCCAGCCGGCCGGGCAACTACCTGGGTTTCCTGAGCAGCTTCGACTATCTGGCGCGGGTGGCCGAACTGATGCGCGCGCGCCATCCGCAGGTGCCGGTCTGGCAGCAGACGCCGGGCATGGACGAGGCGAGCCGCGCGGCCTTCCTGGCGCGCTTCACGGAAGAGGGGCGCGGCGTGGGCTTCGCGGTGCTGGGCGGCGCCTTCGCCGAGGGCGTGGACCTGCCCGGCAAGCGGCTGATCGGCGCCTTCATCGCCACGCTGGGGCTGCCGCAGGTCAATCCGGTGAACGAGAACATGCGGCGCCTGCTGGACGCGCGTTATGGCCAGGAACACGGCTACGACTACGCCTATCTGTACCCGGGCATGCAGAAGGTGGTGCAGGCGGCCGGCCGCGTGATCCGCACGGTGCACCTGATCGACGACCGCTACCGCCGCGCCAAGGTGCGCGCGCTGCTGCCGGCCTGGTGGACGCTGCGCTGAGCGCGGTTGGCCGGGAACGCTGCGGAGTGTTGTCCGGCCGTCGTCAGTGGGGCGGCGTGGCCGGCCGCAACTCGGCCAGCGGCAGGCTGGGATCGCGGCTTAGCTGGTAGCCGTACCAGAGGCTGCGCGCCATGCGCTGCGCCATCTGCATCGCGGCGTCGGCCATCGGGCGGTTGGGCAGCGCGGCGGTGGTCTGGCCGAACAGGGCCAGCCAGCGTTCGAACAAGGCGGCGCTGAGATTGGGCATGGCCACGTGCGTGGGCATGGGCATGCCGGCAAAGCGCCGCGTGCCCAGCAGCACGGCCGACCAGAAATCCGACAGCCGCGTCAGGTGCTCGTCCCAGTCGTGGACCATGCCGTTGAACACCGGTCCCAGGAGCGCGTCGGACCGGACCTTGCCATAGAAGGTCTCGACCAGGTCCCGGATATCGTCTTCAGTGCAGAGGGGCGGCGTGTCCAGGATCGTCTCCGGGCGGAAGTGAAGGCAGGCGATCTTAGAGCGCGCCACAGCGGCCCGGCTTGATCTGGCGCAAGCGTGGCGGCGGGCAAGTCGCGCCTCGCGGCGAGCGGGGCGGGCCGGTCCCGGCGGCACGCATGCTCCCGGGGCAGGGCGGACGCTCAGGCCGTGACCCGGCCGCCGGCGAGCGCGCCTTCGCGCCTGCCGAGCAGCGCGTAGATCAGCACGGCGGTCAGCGCCGCGATGGCCGCCAGCACCCGCAGCACGATGCCGAAGGCCTGGCCGTAGCTCTGGCGCAGCAGGTCGGCCGCGCCCGGCAGCAGGGCGGACGCCTCGGCCAGCTGACCCAGCGCGGCGCGGTTCGCGGCCAGGGCCAGCGCGGGGTCGGCGGGCAGCGCCGCGCCCAGCCGCGCCTGGATCAGGAAGGCCAGCAGCGCGCTCAGCACCGCGATGGCCACGCCGTCGGCCGACACCCGCACCGTGTTGAAGATGCCGGTGGCCATGCCGACCTTGTCCTTGTCCACCACGCTGACCGCCAGCGCGTCCATCAAGCCCCAGGGCAGGCCGATGCCGGCGCCGATCAGGCCCATGGGCAGGAGCAGGCCGCCGCCTTGCGCCAGGGCGTCTTCCAGCAGGAGCAGGCCGCCGCCCGCGACCAGCAGGCCCGCCGCCGACAGCAGGCCGTGGCTGAACCAGCGCGTCAGCAGCGCGGCCAGGAAGGGCACGACCAGCAGCGGCGCGGCCAGGCCGATCATGAGCTGGCCGGCCGCCAGCGCGCCGTAGCCGTCCATGCCGATGAAGCGTCCCGGCAGCATGGCGATCAGCGCGATGAAAAGAAAGGCGGGCGAGGCGGCCAGCGCCTGCACGCCGACGAAGCGGGCGTTGCGGAACAGGCCCAGCTCCAGCAGCGGGCTGGCGATGCGGCGCTCGACGCGCACGAAGGCCACGGCCAGCACGGCAGATGCCAGCAGCGAGCCCAGTACGCCGGGACTGCGCCAGCCGGTTTCGGGCGCCAGCAGCATGCCGCAGGTGAACAGGCCCAGCGCGCCGGTGAAGCAGAGCGCGCCGCGCCAGTCGAGCCGGCCGCGCATGCCAGCCGGCGTCGCGCGCACGCTGGCCGCGACCATGGCCGCGCCCAGCAGGCCGACCAGGCCGGTGGCCAGGAACACCCATTGCCATCCCGCCGCCTCGACCAGCCAGCCGGAGGCCAGCGGACCGAAGGACAGGCCGATGCCGAAGGTGGTGCCCAGCAGGCTGAAGGCGCGGGCGCGCGCCGCGCCGTGGAACAGCGGCGCCAGCGAGGACATGGCGGCGGCGAAGGCGGCCGCGCCGCCCGTGCCCTGGACCAGCCGCAGCACGTCCATCCAGAAGACCGACGGCGCCAGCGGCAGCAGGAAAGTGGCGGCGCAGAACAGCGCCAGGCCCAGCAGCCAGACGCGGCGCGGGCCGATCAGGTCGACCAGGCTGCCGGCCACCATGATCACGCTGCCATAGGCCAGGATGTAGCCGTTGAGCACCCAGTTCAACTCGACGGGCGTGCCGCCCAGGGCCTGGCTGATGGACGGCAGCACCACGGCCGGGCCGGTGAAGCAGAGCGGGATGAGCAGGGCGGTCAGGCAGGCGGAAAGCAGCTGCAGCCAGCGCCGGGAAGTCGTGGAAACGGAGTTCGGGTCAGTCGTCATGTTGCGGGAAGCCAAGAGGAGAGGCGCGTCTGGCGCCACGGTCCCGGCAAGAATAGGGGGCTGGCCGTTAAAGAAAAACAGGCTAGTATTCCGAATATTCAGGACATTGAAGTCCGTAATGCAGAAGTCCGCGGCGCTGTCGCGGCAAGCCAGGGAGCGGTGGCGATGGACAGCCTGAGCGGCATCAGCGTGTTCGTGCTGGTGGCGGAAACGCGCAGTTTTTCCGAGGCGGGACGCGTGCTGGGGGTGTCGCCGTCGGCGGTGGGCAAGAGCGTGGCGCGCATGGAGGAACGGCTGAAGGTGCGGCTGTTCCACCGCAGTACGCGGCATATCGCGCTGACGCCGGAAGGCGAGATGTTCCTGGAGCGCTGCCGCCGCATCCTGTGCGAGGTCGAAGCGGCCGAGCTGGAGCTGTCAGAGGCGTCCGATGCGCCGCGCGGCAAGCTGCGGGTGAGCCTGCCGCGCTACAGCGGCCTGTTCGAGCCGGCCATCGCCGAGTTCATGCAGCGCTATCCCGACGTATCGCTGGACCTGGATTTCACCGACCGCATGGTCGACGTGATCGGCGATGGCTATGACGCCGTGGTGCGCACGGGCGAGATGGACGATTCCGGGCTCAAGCGCCGGCGGCTGGGCGCGTTCCGCCGCATCCTGGTGGCGTCGCCCGAGTACCTGCGCCAGCACGGCGAGCCGCGCAAGGCCGCCGACCTGCAGCGCCACGCCTGCCTGCATTACCGCTATCCCAGCACCGGCCGGCTCGAGCGCTGGCCGCTGAAGACGGCGGCCGAGGCGCAGGCGCCCGAACTGCCGCTGACGCTGGTCTGCAATAGCGTGGAGATGCGTATCCACCTGGCGCTGAACGCGCAGGGCATTGTCTGCCTGCCGGACTTCACCGTGCGCCGGGAGCTGGCCGAGGGCAGTCTGCGCATCGTGATGGAAGAGCGCACCCGGGGCAACGGCACCTTGTGGGCGTTGTGGCCGGCGAGCCGGCATGTTTCTCCCAAGCTGCGGGTCTTCATCGACCATCTGGCGCAGCGCCTGTTCCCCTGAAGGGCGGTGCGTCGACGCGAACTGCCCCCGCTTTTCGCGATAACGAAATAAATTCCTATTTGGGTCAGTGCGCGGCCGGCGGCCCGTCCTCGGACCACGCGCAACTCGAGCGTCCGAGCCGGTCCGATGTCTGGCGCCGCAGTTTCGCGCTGCCGCGAACGGCCGCGCGGCGTAGTATATGCGCGGGGACCGGGGCCACGATGCCTCGGTCCGACAAAACGACAGCGCGCCGCCGCAGGCCGCGCCACAAGGAGAAAAGCATGCATGCAGCCGCCGCCCAGCCGGCCCTGAACGATATCGTCGCCCTGTCGGCGCAGGCTCTGTCGGATGCCATACGCCAGCGTCATGTGTCGTGCCGTGAAGTCATGGCCGCCTATCTGACGCATATCGACCGCGTCAATCCGGCGGTCAACGCCATCGTGGCGCGCCGGGACAGCGACGCGCTGCTGCGCGAAGCCGATGTCCGTGACGCCGAGCTGGCGGCCGGCCAGTGGCGGGGCTGGCTGCACGGCATGCCGCAGGCGCCCAAGGACCTGACGGCGGTGCGCGGCATGGTGACGTCGATGGGCTCACTGGTGTTCAAGGATCAGGTGACTGCGCACGATTCCATCATCGCCGAACGCATGCGCGCGGCCGGCGCGATCTTCATCGGGCGCAGCAACGTGCCCGAGTTCGGCCTGGGTTCGCATACCTACAACAAGGTCTACGGCATCACCCGCAATCCCTATGACCTGACGCGCAGCGCCGGCGGCAGCAGCGGCGGGGCGGCCGCGGCATTGGCGGCGCGCATGCTGCCGGTGGCCGACGGCAGCGACTTTGGCGGCTCGCTGCGCAATCCGGCGGGCTTCTGCAACGTTTACGGTTTCCGGCCCTCGGCGGGCCGCGTGCCCTACGGCCCGGCGCCGGAAGTGTTCCTCAAGCAGCTGGCCTACGAAGGGCCGATGGGTCGCAGCCCGCGCGACGTGGCGTTGATGCTGTCGGTGCTGGCCGGCCATGACCGCCGCGTGCCCTTGTCGCTGACCGGCGATCCGGCGCAGTTCGCGCAGCCGCTGGACGCCGACCTGCGCGGCAAGCGCATCGGCTGGCTGGGCGACTGGGGCGGCCACCTGCCGATGGAGCCGGGGGTGCTGGCGCTGTGCGAGGCGGCGCTGGAGGATCTGCGGACGGTGGGCTGCGAGGTCGACGCCCATCGCGTGCCGTTCGACGGCGAGCGTCTGTGGCGCATCTGGCTGGCGCATCGCCACCTGATGGTGGGCGGCCAGTTCCAGGCGCTGCTGCAGGATCCGGCCAAGCGCGCGCTGGTCAAGCCGGCGCTGGTCTGGGAAGTGGAGGGCTTGTCAGGCATGACCGCGCAGCAGGTCTATCAGGCATCCACCGAGCGCAGCGCCTGGTATCAGACGGTGTTGGCCATGTTCGAGGAGTTCGACTATCTGGCCGTGCCCACGGCCCAGGTCTTTCCCTTCGACGCCGAGCTGGACTGGCCCAAGCGGATCGCGGACCGCGACATGGACACCTACCACCGCTGGATGGAGGTGGTGACGCCCTGGACGCTGTCCGGCTGCCCGGTGATCAGCGTGCCGGCCGGCTTCGGCCAGGCCGGCCTGCCGGCGGGATTGCAGCTGATCGGGCCGCCCCAGGGCGACCTCGACGTGTTGCGGCTGGCCCATGCTTACGGGCAGGCGCGGGACTGGGTGTCGGCCCGGCCGCCGACGGCGCTCTGGGCCGGTTGAACAGCGCGAGAACCGGGGCCGGACTGCCGGCTTCGGTACGGTCTGACAGGGAAAAAGACAAGCCCGTTGTAACCGGGCTTTGCTTTTTCCCGACGGGAACGGGCTTTATTGGGGGTTGCCCCCCTATTTTCATGGCTTGCCGGCGACGGCTTTGCAATAATTGTTGGATCTTTGAACACCTCCGTAATGGACGGGGTGCCAGCGTCGCCGCAAGCGGCGCCGGAACATCCCTCGGCGCGGCCCGCATGACGGACCGCGCCGTTTTCGCACAAGGTCCCCCGGCATGAAGAATCTGACTCTGCGCCAACGCATCCTCGCCAGCTTCCTGGTCATCCTGGCCATCATGACGCTGATGGTGGTGGTCGACTACCGTCGGCTGCTGCACATCGAGGCCGAGGCCATGACCATCAGGGATGACGCGGTGCCGGGCCTGTACTACAGCACCGAGATCCGCTCGGCCTGGTTCGGCGGCTTCGTGGCGCTGCAGGACGCCTTTCGCGCGGACACCGAGCAGGAGCGCCGCACGCTGCTCGACACGCTGCCGAAAAGCGATCAGGCGCTCGATGCCAACGTCGAGCATTACCGCCGCACCATGTCGCGCGCCGACGACATCAAGATGTTCGAGAGCTTCGAGAAGGCGCTGCAGGAATACAAGCGCATCCGCGGCGACATCCTGGGCGCTTCCGGGCAGGTCGACCAGGCGCGCATTGAGGCCCGGATCAAGACCGAGTTGCGCCCCGCCTTCTATTCCGGACGCGAATTGATCGCCCAGATCGTGGCGGCCAACAAGGCGCAGGCCGACCTGTCCAGCACCAGCATCGGCAAGGCCGTGGACACCGCCGAATACGGCATGCTGATCTCGCTGGCCATGGCCATCGTCGCGGCCATCATCTGCGGCTACCTGCTGTTGCGCGCCATCGTCGACCCCATGCGCGACATCGTCCGCACCCTGGAACTGACCGGCAGCGGCGATCTCAGCCGTCGCCTGCGCCTGGCGCGCAAGGACGAATTCAACGCCATCGAAACCGGCTTCAACGGCATGGTGGACGAGCTGACCGGCCTGGTCGGCAAGACCCAGCGCTCGGCCGTGCAGGTCGCCACCTCGGTCACCGAAATCGCGGCCACGTCCAAGCAGCAGCAGGCCACCGCGTCCGAAGTGGCGGCCACCACCACCGAGATCGGCGCCACCTCGCGCGAGATTTCCGCCACTTCGCGCGAGCTGGTGCGCACCATGACCGAGGTGTCGGGCGCGGCCGAGCAGACCGCCTCGCTGGCCGGCAGCGGCCAGGTCGGCCTGGCGCGCATGGAAGACACCATGCGCAACGTGGTGGACGCGGCCGGCTCGGTCAACGCCAAGCTGGCCATCCTGAACGAGAAGGCCGGCAACATCACCCAGGTCGTGACCACGATCACCAAGGTGGCCGACCAGACCAACCTGCTGTCGCTGAACGCCGCCATCGAGGCGGAAAAGGCCGGCGAGTATGGCCGCGGCTTCGTGGTCGTGGCCACCGAGATCCGCCGCCTGGCCGACCAGACCGCCGTCGCCACCTATGACATCGAGCAGATGGTGCGCGAGATCCAGTCCTCGGTCTCGGCCGGCGTGATGGGCATGGACAAGTTCTCCGAGGAAGTGCGGCGCGGCATGGCCGACATGCAGCAGGTCGGCGATC
>MCND01000097.1_pt1 | contig 41315 bp, 48 predicted proteins | sample 778211 | NCBI WGS metagenome assembly MCND01 (sample SAMN04296812, study PRJNA304217) | bioreactor metagenome | isolation source: activated sludge enriched with benzalkonium chloride | place: Turkey: Istanbul urban wastewater treatment plant
CATTGGTATCCAGACTTCGTTTCATGGTGACGGTCCCAAGTACGCGAACGCAGCGACGTGCATACCGGCTTTCCCAACCGATGATGTGCGACAGCTGACGAAATATGCCCTGCAGGCGGCAACAGAGATCTACCGGCCTGGCTTTGCGTATAGCAAGGCCGAGGTACTGCTGATGGATCTGCGCAAGCGGGGAGAGTACACGCAGGATCTTTTCAGTCCGAGCCAGCCGGAGCGCTCGGATGCGCTCATGGCCACGATGGACAAGATCAACCGCCGATGGGGGCATGACTGCTTGCGTACTGCAGCGGTCCCACTGACGCCTGACTGGGGCATGCGTCGTGCCCTGCTTAGCCCCAGTTACATGACCAGCTGGGATCAGTTGTGGACGGTGCAGTGTCGGTAATTCTCGCGTGCGAGAATTAGCTAAGCTCGGCTTTCGCCTGGGCCGACAACCGCTTGCGCCGGGCGCCGATGCTGGCTCGCGAAACGCCTGCCAGCTTCGCCACCAGCGCATCAGGCACTTTTCCCAGCAAGTGATCGTAGCGGGACGCTACCGAAACACGCTTGTAGGGCTGAATGCCCAAGAAGGCGCAGCGCTGCACTATCACAGGGTACGGTACGCCGGTTTGCCGGCTGATCTCTGTAGGCGTCATTGTCGCAAACAATGATTCGTAACCCAGCAACGGGCCGTGAAAGTCTGGTACTGGATCTGGCGTTGCACTGCCTGGCAACGGCGGGATGGGTTCAAAGCCAAGCCCCTCGCGTACGTCCTGCACCAGGTACAGATCGACGCCGGCGAGCTGGGCGATCTCCTGGTCACTGACGTAGCCAAACAGCGGTTTATAGGGCCTCAGATCATGGCCGATGGGGAGCACCTGCTTACGTGGCGCGGGCCGGAACAAGGGCAAGATGCCCAACGACTCCCGGTAGGCCTTGACGCTTTTGGTATCCACGCCGCAGCGGGCAGCTATCGAGCTGTCGGCGGCAAAGCCTAAGAGGTTTTTGTAGGGCTCGATTTTTTTACCGACCGACCATGGCGGGATCCCCAGTTGCTGACGACGGCGGCGTATCCGGTGCGGGGTCGAGCCGATCAACCGGGCCAGTTCAACGTCCTTGAGCTGGCCCAGCTTGCAGTCGTACAGCGCCCAGTCAATGGTGGCCATGTTAGGGGTGCCGAGCCGGGGGGAATGCGGGAATGCTCAAGCCTCGCGGGTCCGCACTGGCGTCCCACGACCACCATCCGGTCGGCCCGTAGTGTCGCGTGTAGTAAGCGCACTTCACTTCCTTGCGGGCCAGGTACTTCGGATCCTGACGCCCGTAAACCTCCATCGGCAGCTCCCTGCCGGCGCCTACGTCCATCAGCCAGAAATCAGGAAACACCTGTTCTTGCTCTGCATCAAAGCGCATCGGCTTGATGAATTTGCGCCCCTGATCGCGGAGCATCGTCTCGATCATCGCCTCATAACCCGATTCAACCGGTATCCACTCGTCACTGACAACCATCAGGGCCACATTGAGCGCTTGGGCCTTGCTGGGCACTGTGGGCTGATCCGTCTGGACAATGGCAATCACTCGGCGTCCTTCCCGCCATCCACGCAGCGCGGCGCCGTAGCTCCTAGCGGTCTTCCGCCAAAGTTCTTCGTCCATGATCAGCCGCGGTATTCCGTGGAAGCCAGCGATGGCCAGATAGCCGCTCATTGCGTGTTCGCGTTCTTCCGAGTGCGCCGCCAAGGGAGCGACGACGATCAGGCGGCGTTTGTTTCTGATTGCGCTGGCCACCTTTTGACTGTTGGCGTCGGCCTGCTGGCCAGCCGAACTTGTAGCGATGAGCAAAGCATCACCAATGCGCATGCGCGAAGCGAGCATGCGGTCGGCAGCGTGCTGCAGTCGGCTGTGAATCAGCCCGAGTCCACGCTTGCCCGCCATACCTGGTACCCACTGGTTGAGGCCGGCTTCGCTCCAGAGCAAGTGGAGCAACCCACACAAGGTCATCGCCGGTTTGGAAGGCTTGCTGCTCGATGGGGCAGGGGAAGTACCCTCCATCGGCTGGTTTTCTGCTGGATCCTTCTTGCGAAGCGAAAGGGTGAGCTTGATTTTGAGGTCACCGTCCTTGGTTTCTTCGACCACGCCCTTGCTGTAGGCACCTAATCCCGACTTGTCGGGATCGGGCGAGTAGTACAGGCAATCAAGCGCATGCTCGGCGCCAGTGTGCGGATAGCGGGACAGGTGAAACGAATCCTGTTCGGATCTGTGCCGTACGGCCAAGCGTCGAGTGCCTTTGCCTGGGCACAAGCAACGCACCAGGGCCTGTCCGTGCGCTTTCTGCAGTATGCCTTTCCACTGCACCGCATAGCCTGGCTGGGTCTGGTAGGCCTCGGAATACTGCTTGGCAGTCTCGCCTTGTCCGATGCTTACCGGGTAACGTTGATCGGCCATCGCTGCTTCCTCCGTGTCGCTGTGAAATCTCCAGCGCTCGATGTACAATAAGCGCGTGGATTTTTGCTCCTTCGCAAAAACCTAGAAACCCGCAAGCATTGCCGTGCTGCGGGTTTCGTCTTTTATGGCCGCTCGGCCATTCAGGCTTTGAAGCCGCCCAGCTCGATGACAGGCGCAACCTGGGTAATATCGATCTGAGTGGTAGTGCCGTTAGCACTGCGAAATTCCATTTCCATCGACGGTGGCGCTTCGTGCTGCAGCTGCTCCACGCAGCGTTTATTCAGCAACTCAAAAAGCCATTCCGCATCATTGACCGCATCCACTGGATCACGCGGCAGGGCTTGCTGCAGGCTGTGTTTGAGCCAATAAGAAGCGGTTGGATCAGCCAATGCGGCCGCAATATCGGCGTCTGCTTCGCTGGCCATCAACGCCTTGTCTGCCGGTTTGGTTGTGGCCTGGATGGCCAACTGGTCGATGGCCCCCAGCTCCTGCTTGGTCGCCTCGTCCAATCCACTGTCAAAGTGAACCAGCTGGGTCAGTCCGGTCAGCTGCCACCAAGCCGAAGAAATCCCCTCATTGCGGTCTGCCCCACTGGGCAGCGCCAAAGCCCCGGTCAGTTCCACCAGGTGTTGCTTGGCCGATTCGATAAGAGCCTGCTGCAGGCGCGCATAGCGTTCATCAGGCATTTTCGGTTTCCTCGGTTGCTGATTTCTGCTCGGCATCGAGCGCGGCGACAACGGTGCAATGGTCAAGCGACACAGCGCCTGACAAACCATCCACGAAGATGACGGCCTGGCCGCACATCACCCACGCATTGCCCCTTGTTTCGGCGCGGTGTGTTTCACCCTGGCCGTATATTTCGGCGTAGCTGACCAGGGCACCATGCTTGTAGGTGCTGTTCCAGTCGTGGCACTGGGCCTTGGCGTGCAGCTCTTGTTGTTCAAAGCTCATGGTGGTTGGCTTCGGCATCGGGCTTTCCTTGCGTGTTAGGTGAATTGAATGAAGAAATAACCCGCCTCGGCGCCTTGCGGTGCCTTTCGGGCCTGCTTATCAAGAATGAGGTGGCCAATGCCGTCCTCAAAGATGCCTTCGTACCGAGGCCCAATGTCCTCAAGCTCTGAGGCGTTTAGCTGTAGCAGCCACATATAGCGAGAGCTGGGTTCATAAATCGGGTCCTGCAGAAAAGCAGGTCGGCCTGTTACCTTGCTGATTTCCAGGCCGAAATCATCGTCCTCCAGCTCGGCATCTTCCTCTGCCTCGGTGAATTCTTCCTTGCGTATGAATGCGCGGTCGAGAATGAAGGCTGATTCAGGTGGTGGCAGCTCATGATCTGTGAGGGTGTGAAGAATCACCCTCGCGTATCCACTATCCCGGGCAGCTTGCAGCTCTGATTGTTGATGCACGGTGTATCGCCGCATGGTCGACAAGTTGAAGCCGTTGGCCTTCCGGTTCGGCGCAATGAACACGGTCATGGCCATGCCAGGTGGCAAGAACCGGACGGGCAACAGTGCCTCGGTCAAGGTACAGAGCGGCGTGAGGGGAACGTTTGTATCCGGCGTAACCGGCCACAGTGCTGGATCATTCATTCGTACACTGCCGCCGAACTGACCTATGCCGTGGTCATCCTTACTGAATTCGATCTTCCACATAAGCACCCTCCTTGGCCTTGCCTCAGTTACCGTGGGGAATAGAGGGCATATCAGGCAACATTCCCTCCAGCGACTCCTGCGCAGGCGGATCCATACCTGGACCCGCAGGTAGCTGAATGTCGCCGTCTTCCATTGTCGGCAGCTGCTTGAGCTTGGCATCGCCCAAATCAGCCTGATCCTCTGTAGAAACCAGTACCCGAGCGTTGAACAGGGCAAACTGAAGGTTGTCCCTCTTGTCCGCCCATGCAATCCGGCTGTTCACCACATAAGCGAGCGTGCCACCACGTTGGCCACCAACACTGATGGTCTGGATCCAGTTGTGCTTGGTCAGGATGGCGATGGCGCGTTTGGTGGTGGCCACGGACGTTTCCATCAGCTTGGCCAGCGTGGCCTGGCTGATGATCAGCGCGCCTTGCTTATCCATGTGCTGTACCAGGATGTGCATCAACTGTGCTGCGCGGGGTGCCTGTGCAGTCAGTGCGGCCCATGCCTCATGACCGGCGCGCTCAGTCTGTACCCATGTACCGCGCTGGGCAGGCTGCGCATAGGCGCGGATCTCGTTTTTGTCATTGGCCATTGGGCCTCCTACGGTGCAATTGCGTGATCGATATCGTGCATATTTGTTAGATATCGTTCATGGTTCACGCATACCCTAGCTCATCTAGTGAGCGATGGGTAGCTCATCCGTGCACGTTATCTCTCAAATCCTGTGAGATATCTCTCACATATGAGCTAGGGGTAGCTCATGAAGGGGGGGTAGCTCATAGGGTGAGCTAACCTAGCTCACGGATAATGAGCTAGGGGTAGCTCATAGATAGTGAGCGACGGTCGCTCACGGATGATGATCGGGGGTTCGTGCATACTGTGAGCGAGGTGCAAGCCTGCAGGCCGCGAATTTCAAGGGTCGGCAAGTCATCGTTCTTATGATCTCCTAACCCCAGCTGCATTTACCTTGGCTGTTAGGGCCTCAAAGTCGCCTGCCGGCGGCGGCCAGGCGTGAATGGCTGACAGACTCCGGCTGCGCCTGCGCTTGTCACCCATTCCCGCCCGGCTCTACTGATAGCTCATCACGAATACGCATCACGGTGGTGGTTGAACAGTCCGCGTGCCTGGCAGTAGCGCGGATCCCGAGGTTCGCGCCCAGTAGCTCACGCACTCGCTTGCGCAGATCTTTGTCCACTGGCCTGCCCTTGTACACACCAGCTGCTTTAGCTTTGACGATGCCTTGGCTCTGCCGCTCCCGCCGCTGCTGATAATCCTTGCGGGCAACTGCCGCCATCATATCGATCATCATGTAGTTGATGGCCGACAGCATCCGGTCGGTGAATTCATCGTTGTTGGGCAAGGTCATGCCCTGGTGACTGGTCGGAAGGTCGATAGCGACGATACGCAGCCCCCGCTGGTCAATCGCGCCCTTAAGTTCCCGCCAATCCTGATCACCCATGCGCGATAGTCGATCAATACTCTCCACCAGCAACACATCACCTCGCTTGGCGTCTTTCAGCAAGCGAATCAGTTCGGGTCGGTTGGCGTGCGAACCGCTAGCGTTCTCCATGTAGCTGGCAGCGATGGCCAGGCCGAAGCCAGTAACGAAGGTTTCCAGTTGGTCGCGGGCGCGACTGGCATCCTGGTCTTCTGTCGATGCTCGTAGATAAGCGCGGATGAACATAGTCTTACCGTATCAGTTTGAGTGTACTCAAATCAGTGTATCAGTATGGGCGTATTTTAAATCACCGCACCTGACTTATTGGTGCGGGCACAGCTGTAACATTTGAGGTATACCCAATTGTGACGATATAGTTTCCCGGTCCCCGAAGTGACGAATGCGATGGTTGGGCGCGTGGATAGCCGCCTAGCCGATGGGTGCAACGTCAATCAATTCGTCACTCCAGGGACCGGTCCATTCGTCACTCCAGGGACCGGGATCAGCCTTGCAGTTTGATGAACTCTCGATACAACCGCGCCAATACAGGTTGAGCGGCTTCCAGCTCGGCCAGTTCTGCCGAGGTAACTTTTCGATGTTCCAAAGCGCTTACCACGGGCGCTGCCAGCTTCTTGGCTTCTTCCTCGCCGTAGTCTTTGACCCATTGGTCATATCCGCCAGGGTATCGGCCCTGTTCGCCTGCCTGATGCAGATCAAACAGCGCCTGGTCATCCTCTTGGTGTGCGTGCTTCAACTGCTCAGTCCATTTCTTTCGGTCGGACAGCTCAGGGCCGAACATTTCGAGCAGACGGGTATCGGCCAATGTACGCAGTGAACGGTTGATACCCGCCAAGCTTTCCTGCAATGGCTGCAGCAGCTGGGCGAGTTCCTTATCGGTGGGGGTGCTCATGGGTCAACGTCCTTGGTGGTCATGGAATGGGTCTGCCAGTACCGAAGCCGTTCGGCGTCGGCTTCCAGCACGAAACGATCGATCATTTCAGCAGGTGCGCAGATCTGCGCGCACCGCCAACCCTCCGGGGTTTGAGTGAGGTAGCTGGAATAGATTTTGTCGCGAATTGCCAAGGCACGCTGTTTCGTCAGGCCATGTGCATTGGCGACCGCGACAAGACCCTTGCCTTCGACCAGGATTTCAAAGGCGACGTCGAGGCTGCGCTGGTGCATTTTCGACTTGGTGCGGATCCGCTCGAATTCTTCACGCGGTATCCGCAGGTCCTGATCATGGTGCCGGGCCGTCATTCCGAGTCTTTCCAGCGTTCGGCCAGCTGCTTACGCGCTTCCTCCAGCTCGGCCTTGAGGTAGGTATTCTCCGAGGTCAGCGTTTTGACCTGCGCCTCCAAGACGGTGTTGGCTTCGCGCAGCTTGCCCAGCTGGTCATCGAGTAAGGTTTGCTGAGTCGATGCCGGTGGGGCGCCCTTGTCTCCACCTTTCTTGCCACCGCTGTGTACGCGAAGCGCTTTGGTCTGACGCAAGGTATTCCGAACCTCGCTGCGCAGGTTCAGGTCTTCATTGTCCTCTGCGCGTTGCAGCAGATCCGCCGCAGCTTGTGGGTCAATCTTGTCCAGACGGCTAATATCGTTGACGGTAGAAATGTCAGCGGTAATCCCACGGCTCACAGCTTCACGGCCCGCTCCTTCTTTGGTGACGTTCACCAGGTAGGAAAGGCGTTCAGCCACCCAGTTGATCCCCTTAGACCATTCGGCAGCGACCTTCTCCAGGGTGCCGAGCCTGTCCTTGTCCTCTTGGAGGGCAAGTGCCAGTTCCAGCTGAGTGAGGTTTTCGCTGTGAACGTTTTCAGACCGCTGAATGCGCCTTGCTTGGGCATCGGTGAGGTTTTTCACTGTCGCCTCGACCAGAACGCCCGCAATGATGCACGCCCTATAACGACGTTCACCGGCAACCATCAGGTACTTGAAGCCTGACTCAGGGTTTGGGTGCGGTCGTAATACGCAGGGTTCGATCTGTCCGTTCACCAAAATGTCGTCCGCCAGTTCCCGTAGCGATTCCTCAGAGAAACCTGGGTTGTCTTGGCTACGGATCTGCTTCACGCACTCGATTTCGCCTGGGCTGACCTTTTCAATCAGCGCACCCTCATTGGCCGGGCGCTTTTGAAAGTCGGAAAGCTTTTTTGCAGTCGCCGCAACTGCACGACCAAAGGAGTTTTTCTTCTCCGTCATGATTCAATCCTCACTCCGCAAAGACCTTGCTAAGCACCGCTGCGCAGGCCCGTTTCATTTCCTTGCCTGCGTCTCGCTGGCTACCGCTGCGGGCTTTGCGCCATACCGGATTTCCGTTGGCCAGCGCTTTGTTGATGCAGGGCCGGTGGGTGATTTGTTCGTCGAACATGGCATCGCCGTGTTCCTCGCGAAGGCTCGGCAAGATCTCCAGTTCTTCGCTTGAGCGGCTATTGATGAGGTTCGGCAAGAAACCGAGGAAACGCAGGCCCGGGTTGTATTGATCCTGCACGGTTTCAATGGTGGCCATCAGCTTCGGCATACGAGCCAGGGTGAATGCGCTGATGTTGAACGGTGTGACAACTGAATCAGAAGCCGCTAGAGCGGCAATCATGCGGCGCTGCAGGTTCGGTGGGGTGTCGATCAGGCAAAGATCGAACTCGCCATTGAAGCGGTCCAAGGCTTTGCTGAGGTTCGTCACCACATCCAGATCCATATCGTCCACATCGAGCAAGGCAACGTCGGCCTCGATCAACCAGATATTCGGAGCAACCTGGCGCGGCTGATAGCCTTCGTGGTCCCCGGTGAAAAGCTGGCTTGCCAGCAGGTAGGGGGTTTCGTCGTCGTCCGCAGTGGGTGGGAAGAACTGCGACAGATCGCTTTCGTCCAGGTCGAGTACAAGCACACGTTTACCCTGTTCTGCTGCATAGCAGGCCAGGTGGGCTTCAAGGGTGGTTTTGCCAACGCCACCCTTCTGGTTCGCAACGGCAGTGCGTTTCATGGTGACCTTCCTATGATCTCCGGTGGAGCAGTGGATTGAACGTGAGATCATGCTTGCATCAGTAAACCCCACAGTCAACCCCTAAATAGGGTTTACTTAATTTTTCTCGCATGCGGGAAATTGATGCGGGCACGGATCACTGCCGTGGCTTTCTCGCATGCGAGAACGGTAGGGAGGGGACTTGCTACACTGCGCGCACGTCAGCATGTGTCGTACGGGATGGTTTCCTTGCGTACAGATCCTGTTGGCCAGGGTGGCAGGTTGGGGCGGCTCCCAGCTGCCACCCGACCCTGCCCAAAGCTTGCCTTAGACCGTTCGTCGGGCCATCTGAGCAAATCCGTTTTCTCGCTGTCTTTTGCGCGAGGTGTCTCATCCTCGAAACACCTTGTTACCCGGCACGAAGCCGGCGTCCGTGCATTGCAGATGCAAGAAATATGGATATTTCCTTTTCAAATCAAAGACCTATTCAGTTCACACCCTTACCAGGCATCAGCCAGGGGCTTGGCCGTTCGTCGCCGAATGTGATGGATCCGATATTTCTCACAGTGAAACCTTGATTTCGTGAAATGAAAGGCCTATCTTAAGTCACGAAACACGGATTTCATGGATCAAAACTCGAAAGAGGGAAGAAATGCGAGGTGGGATCTAGAACAAAATCGAAGAGGACTCCAGTATCGCCCCTGTATTTGGCCAAGAGCTGCCCAGGGGAAGAGATGCAGAGCCTAGAGAAGAAAGATCTGGCGGTTTTCGCCGTCGCCCAGCCGGATTACAGAGTGATCCTTAATGAAAGGCAGGATAGCGACGGTCGAAAATGGGAATTAATCATTGAGAGTCCTTCAACAGGACAACGCTTCAACGTAGTAACTTCGTTAGGGAAAACACGGTTATTTAAGAATGCCGATACTGCTATCGACTTCATAAAGGACACTTGCCCTAACAATCCAAATAAGGCAATAACCGTAACGTACGGGGGTTCCCCGTCATGATCAAAGAGGCAATGGTATGCAACTCTCTGCTCGCAAAACTCAACGCAACGTAGGTATCAACGACAAACAAACCTGGCGCACTTGGCTCAAGGACAAAGCCACTGCAACCCTGAAACACGTTCTCTCGCAAAAGACTCCATCGCACAAAGCATTGATGCGCGATGACTGGATGGCCAAGGCCACCAAGATCGCAGTGTTGGGGTCGCTGTTCTCCTTCGCAATCCTCCCTGAAATCGCCAACGCGGCAATGGATTTTAGCGGCCTGAAAAACCTGGCCAAGGACGTAGTGTCCTTCCTCATCTTCGATATCGGCTACTACCTGGGCATCGCAGCCATCGCATTCTGTGGCTTCCAGGCCAAGTCGGGCCGCATGTCGTGGGGTCAATTCGGCTGGGCCGTTGCCGGCGTGTTCCTGGTGTTCTTCTCGCCAAACCTGGTCGATACCATCAAAACCGGTGCGCAAACCGCACTGAAGTGAGGTAAGCGATGGCCGAGTACGACGACCTTGAAGAAGGTGAAGTGCTCGTATTGGCAATGGCCCGACCTTCAATGGTCGGACCATTCACACTGTCGAGCATTCTTATAAGTCTGATAGCACCCGTGCTGTTAGCACTGTTGATTCGATCACTGTACCCGTTGGGTCTTATCCCAGTCTTGTTTGTCATTTCGTATTGGATATGCAGTAAAGACGTATATCTATTCGGAGTTTTGCAGGCAGCAAGTAACTTGAAGGCATCGCGGTTACGCAAACTTTGGGGGTATCGCAGTTATGCGCCTCGTTGATAAAGCATTTAAAAAGCTGACGCGAAATATGGATCTTTCGCTTGGCGTTCAGCATCCAGAAGCTGCGGCAATGGATGATGATGAAATGCTGGTGAGCGCAATGGTGCCGTATGACGTCCATTACGATGACGAAACCGTTATCACCAGCGAGGAAGCGCTGGTGCAAGTCATCAAAGTGGACGGCCTCCTGTTCGACTCGCTTTCCGCCGAGCAGATCAAGCGCTTCGAGCAGCAGCGCAACACTGTGTTCCGCACCATCGCAAGCAGTGACCTGACTGTCTACGTCACGTTCGTGCGCCGCAAGGTGACCGACTTTCCTGATGGCGTAGGCGGTACCTGGTTCTCCCAGCAGTTCAACAAGCGTCTTCGCCAGCGCTACGAGAGCCGTGGTTTCTACATCAACGATATCTACATTTCGTTGGTAAGAAGGCGTTTTCGGGCGGGTATGCCTGGTCTGATGGATCGGGCTATCGCGCTCATGACCGGTACCGAGGCGACCAAGAACGAAGCGGAATCGCTGGATGCGATGGCCGACTCGCTCTACAAGGCATCCAACCTGGTGCTGCGTAGCCTGGCTGATTACGGCACTCGCCGTCTTCGTGTGCAGCGTCATCCCGAGCCGCGCATGGGGCGGGTTGATCGTGAAACGGCGTTCAATGCGGTGCAGCGCTTCCAGCTGCAGTGGCATGACTTCAAGGCAGAGGTAGGTGATCTCGAAGTTTACGAAGCGGAAGCCGTGCATGACTTCCTGGGTGAGGAATTCTGCGAGCTGAGCAGTTTCTTTAACTACCTGATCAACCTCGACAACCGCAAGGTGCCCGTGTCGGATTTGCTGATCAGAGAGTCGCTGCCATACGCCCGCCTGAATTTCCGGGTGCTGGCCAATATGTGCGAGATCCGTGGCAGCACCGAATCGAAGATCGGCGCGATGCTGAGCATGGGTGAGTGGCCACGCCGTACCCCGTCGCGCATGCTCGACAAGTTCCTGCAGCAGCCTGTGGAGTTCATCATCACTCAGTCGTTCACGTTCCAGAACCGGATCGAGGCCGAGCAGGGGATGCTGGATGAAACCCGCCGCATGACGGTGGATGACAAACACAACATTTCGGAGGATGACCAGAAGGAACTCAAGCAGGGGATTAGCGACTTGCGCCGTGGCAACGCGGTCAATGGCGCGCATCACCTGACCATCTTTGTGCATGTTTCATCGCTGCCGATGACGACCGAGACAAACCGCGAGATCAACCGCAAGCGTCTCGATCACGCTGTGGGCCTCGTAGAAGGCTGCTTCGTTGAAATGCTGGTCAAGCCCGTGCGTGAGTGGTTCGCCCTGGAAACGTTCTTCTGGTCGCAGCTGCCTGGCCAGAAAGAAGCGTTGATCGGGCGCCGAGGCAAGATCAAGTCCAGCAACTTCGCAGGCTTCGCATCCTTGCACAATTACGCCCGTGGCCGTCGTGACGGCAACCTATGGGGGCCGGCAATTACGGCTTTCGAAACCGAGAGCTACACGCAGTACAACTTCAATTTCCACCGTGAAATGGAAGGGATGGTGGCGGGCCACCTCGGAATGGCTGCTGATACCGGCATGGGTAAAACCACGCTGCTGACCCTGCTGGTTGCTGAGGCCGACAAGGCTCAACCCCTGGTGTTCTGGTTCGATAACCGCTACGGGGCCAAGGTGTTCATGAAGGCTATGGGCGGCGTCCATACCACTCTGTCACCTCACAGCAACATGCGCTGGAACCCGCTCAAGCTGCCCGACACGCCCGAGAACCGTGCGTACCTGGTGGACTGGCAAGTGCAAATGCGTGAGTGCTACGCCTCGACCCCGACCAGCGCCGAAGACATTACCCGGTTCAAGGCCGCGGTTGAGGAAAACTACGCGCTGCCGCTTGCTGATCGCCGTCTGCGCAATGTGGTCTGGACCTATGGCCAGGGCGAGCTGGCCGACATTATGGCCATCTGGCACGGTGCCAAGGGCGTGATTGGGGCCAATGCCGGGGTGTTCGACAACGCGGAGGATTCCATCGACTTCACCCAAGCTCGGCACTACTGCTTTGAAATGATGGAGTTGCTCAAGGGAGGCGAAGCGCGCCCTGAACTGCCAGTTGTAATGAGCTATCCGCTGCACCGGATCGAGCAGGCCATGAACGGTCGCCCGTTCATCCTGGTACTGGAAGAAGGCCAGAACCTGGTCAAGAACGAGTTTTGGCGCAAAAAAATCGACAACTTCATCATGCAGATCCGTCGTAAGAACGGGCTGATTATCTTCGTGACGCCGGATGCCAAGTATTTCCGCAGCGAAACGGACTCCATCGATAAGCAGACCGTGACCAAGATCTACCTGGCCAGTGACCAGGTGAAAGATGAAGACCACGAAAACCTGACGGTGGCCGAGCGGGAATGGCTGCGCAAGCTCAACCCAAAAGAACACAAGTTCCTGATCCGCCGTGGACGGGAATCGGTGCGGGCCTGTTTCGATCTCTCGTCGGATAACCCTGATGAGGACCTGTCCGATTTCATCCCGGTCTTGTCCTCGAACGATGTTGGTGTCGCCCTGATGGATCAGATCATCGAGCGCCTTGGCACCGACGATCCAGCGGTCTGGGTGCCTGTGTTCATGCAGGAAGCCAAGTCAAAAAACACTCACAACTTGAAGGCGGTTCGATGATGACAACTATCAAGAAACTCGGCTTGGCAGTCGCCGTGTCCGTGGTTATATCCGGCCAAGCCTCTGCTGCTGGTGTACCTGTTGGTGATGGCGGTACTTGGGCTGGTCTTGCGCAGAACCTGCAACAACTCAAAGAGCAGTACAAGACGCTGAAAGACCAGTATGAGGCGCAGACCAACATTCTGAACAACCTGCAGGGTAGCTATGGCCGTGGTGCTATTGGCCTGAATGAGTCGATCAACTCGGCGTCGATTGTTCCAGGCTCTTGGCAAGAAGTGGTGTCCCGGCAGAACTCGGGGGCCTATGGCAGCAAGCAGAGCTACTACGAGCAGCTGATCAACACCTTGCCGCAGGAGCTGTTCGCTGCGCCGGACAGCAACCGTGCCAAGGACTACCAGCTCAGTTCCAACTCGGTTGTAGCTGCGCTGTCCGCAGGTGATGCGCTTTACAGCGAAGTGCAGGTCCACCTGAACAACCTGGCCACCCTGTCCCAGCAAGTGGACCTGACGACCAACGCCAAGGATGCTGCCGACCTGCAGAACCGCATCGCCACCGAAAACGGCATGTTGACCTCGGCCCAGTCCAAGCTGCAGGCGCTGAACATGAACCTGCAGGCGAACCTGGCCAACCAGGAAAACCAAGCCACAGCGCAGAACGAACAGTTCTTCCGCTGGAAAGACGAAAACTGATTCTCGCATGCGAGAAAGGAGAACCCTATGAATGCGCTCTGGCTGATCCTCAAGGTAATCACCTTCCCGGCTTGGGGGCCGCTCTGGCTGACCTGGAAGCTCGGCAAGTTCCTGCTGGTCCTGGTGCTGGTGTCTGCCGCCTCGGGTTGCGTTACCAACAGCGGCACCATCGATAAGTCGCCATGCGCCTGTGAATTCACCCCATTCGTCATCCAGCACAAGGAGTCCCGCAATGCGTAAGTTCTTCACCCCGATCAACACCATCTGCACCGCAATTGGCGTTTTCGTCGTGGGTTCGATCATTTACGTCAACGTCACCAATATCCACTTCGGCTTTGACCCGGAAACGGTAGAAGAGCCTGTCGCTGAGGTACGTGATAACCCCCTTCTGACCGCGACGAAAAATGATGTTGCTGGCTGGTTCCCTGGCACCTGCTTTGCCGAAATCTACATGCAAAACCCGTCCTACAACGGCGGTCTCGTAAAGGGTTGCATCGATAAAACCGCGCAGGAGATTAAGGCACAAACGGGTGTCGCCTTGAGCGCCGAGGACTTCCGGTCGCCCGAAGTGATCTCCCACTTCAAGACCGTTTACGGGGCCGGGAATCCATGGCGCAGCTGACGTTACAAGGCCTGGTTGGGGCCACTGACGAAGTAACCACTTCCTTTGTCAGTGAGGTCTTCCCCAACCTCGCCAGCATGGTAGAGCCGCTGGTATGGACTCTGGCGGTCGGCTACTGGGTCGCTTTGGGCCTGCAGATGTACAACGGCCACGTTTCAGTCAAAGGCTGGGATATCGTCAAGCGGGCCATGTTGACCGCCTTGGTGTTTACCTGCCTGAACTGGTCCGCAGGCGGAACGGTGCTTTATCAGGCCTGGGGCGCTTGGACCGAAAGTATCGCGGCAAAGATCATGAGCGGAGGCGTTAGCACGAACTCCATGCTCGATGCGCTTTATGTCGATATCGGCAAGGTCGCCAGTACGCTGATGAATGTCAGCTGGCGGCAGGCAGCGATGATCTTGATGGGGACCGGCCTGTTTGTGCTGAACTGCATCCTGTTTATCGCCGCTGTACTGAATATGCTGATTGCTAAGTTTGGCGCGGCAATCATCATGGCGATATTGCCAATCATGATTGGTTTTATTTTCTTTGATGCGGTGCGCCAGTGGGCAATGAACTGGTTTAGCAAAATGCTGAACTTCTCATTGATCTACATCCTGTCAATTGCTGTCGTCCGTTTCGGTTATTCCGTGTTCGGGGATGCAATCAAGGAAGTGGCCGCAACGGCGACTGTTACAGATGCCGCCCTGATTACTGCGCAGCAATGGGGCCAGCTGGTAATTGTCGAGGGTGTAATGATCATCTGCATGTTGCAGGTGCGCGGTTGGGCTGCGGCCTTGTCATCGGGTGCCACTGTAGGCGGTTCGTCCCTGGTACTGATGGCACTGCGTTCGATTGGAGTACGTCGATAATGGACAAACAATTCAGCAAGACCGAGAAAGCACGCCGTAACCGTGAGATCGAGGGCAACAAGACCCGACAAGAGCGCAACCGCTCGCTGTTCTTCCAAGGGGTGCAGGCTATTGCGATCCTGGGGCTTGGGTTCGCCGTGGCAAGCCTCGCGAATTCCAAGACCTACATTCCGGTGGTTACGGTGCTGGGCGCTGACGGTGAGGTCTTGAAACAGCGTGTTATCGATCAAGATAACGTCGATCAGGAGCAGGCGATCATCGAGAAAACCCTGTTCGACATGGTCCGTGCCTGTGAAACCTTCGACCCCAAACGCAAACAGCAGCTGTCGGATACCTGTCATACCTATCAGACACAGCAAGTCGCCCGGGAATACGAGGAAGTCACTAACCCTGAGAATCCACTGAACCCGTATGTTCTGCTGGGAGAGAATGATTGGATCGAAGGCCAGCCGTACTTGATGAACAAGGTTGGTGACGAATATCAAGTTGCTTTCAAGTCGATTACCCATAAGTGGGGTGACAAGGAACCGGTAGAACGTCGTTACCTTGCAACCATCAAGGTTGCGCATACATTGGTACCCCGTGCCCTTGGGGACCGCTGGGAAAACCCACTTGGCACGTTGGCCACTGTGTATCGCAAAAGCGAAGAACTGAGCCGCCGGTAATTCGCTGAACTGACAAGGAAACTAATCATGAAAAAACAGTTTGTTTTGCCGACCGCTATTGCCTTGAGTTTGTCTCTTTGCGCATTTAGTACCCATGCCGCAAAGTTGCCGAAGCCGCTTTCCAGTGATAATCGCGTAAAACAAGTGCCGTACGATCCCAACCAGGTTTATGAGTTGGTGGGCACTTATGGCTACCAGACTTCCATCGAGTTTGAAGCTGATGAAATGGTGAAGGTCGTGGCCCTGGGCGACACTATCGCCTGGCAGAGCATGCCGTTTCGCAACCGTGTGTTTCTCAAGCCGGTAGAAGACAACGCCGACACCAACATGACGGTGATCACCTCCAAGCGTACCTACTACTTCCAGCTGAACAGCACCAAGGCCAAGTCGGGGCAGTCGTACCTGGTGCGATTCGTTTACCCGAACGCCCGCATCACTTCGTACAACCCCGAGGGGGAAACCCCTGCAGGCAGTACCCCGGTCACCAGCTCGGGCACCCCGGCATCGCCGAACATCAATTACGGCTACTCGGGGGACAAGGAGGCCATCGGCGTGCAGGGCGTGATGGACGACGGTCAGTTCACCAAGTTCCTGATCAAGAAGGGCGCCGATCTTCCGCAGTTCTATCGCGTACTGCCGGATGGTACCGAGGCGATGGTCGATGCTCGCCGTGAAGGTGAGTACATGGTCGTCAAGCGCCTGGCCAGCATGTTCGTCCTGCGCAGTGGTAACGCCTACGTCTGCGTTGAAAACCTGGCCAATCCCTACAAGCGCACCGTAACCCGTGGTGCCCGTGACGGCGGGGGGGCATAAAGATGGCCACCGAACCTACTCAACCTCAAGAAAAGACCCGTGACGAAGAGATCCGCGAGTGGAACGAGTCCAACTCGATGCTCAAGGGCAAAGCAGGCAACAGCAAGCGCAGTGGCATTGCCATTGCGGTAGCCGCAGTGGTCGCCTGTGGTTTCGCGTACATGGTTACCCATGGCGATGACGAAACCGAGAACAAAGACACCCTGAAAAAAGAAGAACTGGTCGCGGCCAGCCCGCGCAAAGTGATGGACCCGCCCCCGCGCCGCGAAGCGGCAAAGGTAGCCCCGGTGAGCAATGAGCCAGGCGCGCCGGCAGATACGCCCCGTTCGGTCGTTGACCGCCAGCAGCAAGGCGCGATGAGCGATGAAGAACGACGCCGGCAGCAGCTGGAAATGCAGGCCCAGTTGGAGCGGGAGAAAATGCTCGCTGCGCGGCAGCGCTCTGCCATTTTCGCTACTGCCAAGGATGAAGGCTTCGACCAAGAAGCAGGGCAGGGCGCCAATGGCCAATCCGATGGCGGTTCCCTGCTGGGTGGCGGTGGCCGTTCTTCTTCACAAGGCCCGATGAATGCAAACGATGCTTTCGCCGCGTCTACCTACAGCGATAGCGTGCCGTTCACCGAAGCCCGTGTGATGGAGAACCTGGGATACAAAGTGCTGCAGGGCGCTGTCATCGAGGCAACTCTGCAGCCCCGCGCTCAAAGCCAGCTGCCTGGTCAAATCTGCGCCTCGATTGCCCAAGATGTTTACGCCGCCGAAGGGCGCCGCGTAATGCTCCCGTGGGGATCATTGGTGTGTGGCAGCTACAACGCCAGCTTGAAGCCGGGCCAAGAGCGCTTGTTTACCATCTGGAATTTTGTCCGGATCCCGCGCCTGGACGGGCGCCCCCCGATGGAAATCCCGCTCAACAGCGCCGGTACCGACCAGCTGGGTACCGCTGGCCAAGGTGGCGTGGTCGACAACCACTGGGCGCAGATTTTCGGTGTCGCGGCTGCGGTATCGATCATCGGCGCGGGTGCCTCGAACAGCGGTGTTTCGTCGAGCGACCAGGAGAATTCCTCGTCCCGCTACCGCAGCGAGGTACAGGAAGCCGCTGCCGATTCGGCGCAGACCATCTTGGGCCGCTACGCCAACATTCAGCCGACCGTGACAGTTCCACATGGTTCGCGTGTCGTGATCTATCTGCAGCGCGACCTGGACTTTACCAAGGCATTCGCCAAGCAGGCCGAACGCGCCGAAAGCGGCGGCGTTACCTTCATCAACTGAGGACCGGATATGTCTGAGATTGCATCCTTTCGCACAAAACTGGGTCCGCTTGCTGGAATGTTGGATGACCCGGAAGTGACAGAGATCGCTATCAACGGTCCAGACAACGTATGGGCCGGCTACCGCAGTAGCCGGTTCATGCGTCCGGTTCCGGTGCAAGGTGTAACGCTCCCCCTGATCAAATCGCTGGCCAGCCTGATTGCTGCCCACACCGACCAGGAAGTAAGCGCCTACACGCCAATCCTGTCGGGGCGTATCCCAATCAATTTGGGCGACAACGTGCCTGACAACGAGCGGGGAGACTACCGCGTCCAGATCGTCCTGGCCCCGGCTGTTGAGCAGCACATTGGCGGTATCGTCTGTATCCGTAAGCCAGGCCGGAAACAAATCACCCTCGATCAATACGAGGCTTCCGGTGCTTTCGACTTCATCAACCAGCCGCGTGATCATGGCCAGTACAGCGATGATCACCTGGTTGAATTGTATCGGGCCAAGCGCTGGAAAGAATTCTTCAAGGGCATCGTCAAGGCGCGCAAGAACATCATGGTTTCTGCCGGTACCAACGCCGGCAAAACCACTTTCCTCAACGAGCTGCTGCAGCATGTGGAAAGCAACGAGCGGATTATCACCATTGAGGACACTCGCGAATTGCGCCCAGCCGGCGAAAACGTGGTGCACCTGATCTATTCGCGAGGTGGCCAGGGCAAAGCCCGTGTCACGCCATTTGATCACCTGGAATCGATTCTTCGCCTGACCCCGGACCGGGCAATCATGGGCGAGCTTCGTGGCGGCGAGGCGTTCCCATTCCTGGAACTGATGAACACCGGCCATGACGGCACCATGAGTTCCATCCACTCCGACTCGCCGGATCTCATGTTCGACCGCCTGGCATCAATGGCATCGCGTGGCGGTGCTGACATGACCAAAAACCAGCTGATCGAGTTCTCCCGGCATCTGATCGATGTCGTTATCCAGTGGGAATACGGCTTCGATGGCCGACGCATCATCACGGAGGTTCAATATGCGAAAGCTGCCTAAGTTCACCTTTGCGCTGCTGGCCAGCGCCTGCGCGACTGCCTCGGCGCATGCCGATGAAGCCCAGCCGACCCGCTTCTCCGAGCTGGCAGCCAAGTGCGCGCCGACCGTCCATCCATCCACCCTCAAGGCCCTGATTGGCAATGAGTCAACTTTCAATCCGTACGCCATCGGGGTTGTCGGCGCACAACTGCAGCGTCAACCGCAATCGTTGAGCGAGGCGATTGCCACTGCCGAGCAACTGGAACGCGATGGCAAGCGCTATGCCATGGGCCTCGGCCAGTTGCTGGTAACCAACATGCGTGCGCAAGGGCTGACCTACAAAGAAGTGTTTGAACCGTGCCGTAACCTGCAAGCGATCAGCAATCTACTTGTGCAGAACTACAAGCAGGCGCTGACGCAAAGTAGCACCCCGCAACAGGCGTTGTTTAAGTCGCTTTCCATGTACTACAGCGGAAATCCACATCGCGGTTTAGATCCAGATACCCCAGGTGGAACATCCTACGTTGAGCGGGTGGTCCACCGTGCGCTGAACCCTACCGCCGATGACCCCATTGTGCCGGCTGTAGAGGGTGCAGAGGGTGCAGAGCCAATTGCGGTGGTCACTGCCAGCGCCCCAGCGCAAAAAGCGCCCCAGCGCGCTCGTAGGGCCTCCCAGCAGGTGGAAGGCCCTTGGCTGACTTTTACCGATGACAATGGCCAGGCCCTGGCTGCTGCCAAGCCCGAGGCAGTGAATAAGCCGCAGATTCAGGTTCAACTCAACACCGACGCCGAAACCGGCGCGCCGAAGCGTGAATTTCAGCGTTTCGAGCAGCCTTCGCCTGAACTATTCGAGCGAGTCGAAGCCCGGCCAGTTGCGGAGCAAACGCAAGCTACGCCGTCCTTTGTCCAGATCATCAACTGATTTCTCGCACGCGAGAAAAGGAGTTTCTATGCGCACGCCAATCTTGACTCTTCTCGCTGCGCTGGCATTTGCCGGCGCTGTGCAGGCGAATGAATTGCCGGAGCCACCCACTAATTACGACTATGGCTCTAAAAGCGATTCAGAGGCTTGTGGGGCCACTCTGTGTCTGCTGGGCATGATCCGCGACGGTGATTGCAACAAGTATGTCACCAAGTACTTCAGCATCATCCGAACGAAGAAAGGCAAATTCAGCCCGTCCAGAACTGCCGAAGCCCGGGGTGACTTCGTTGCCCAGTGTGCGGAGGACCAGGACCGCGCTAAAGCGGCCAATGACAAATGGGGGACCGTACAACGTGGCTTCTAAGTTCACTGCAGTCAGGTCCCTTTCCTTGGCCGTAGCGATGACTATGGCCACCTCCCTGGCCTGGGCTGACCAGGCGCCGGCTTCGTCGGAGCCTGCAGCCGCACCGGTACTTGTCGATGGAGCGCGTCGCATTGAAGTCGGCTTTTCGCCAGAAGGTTCGGCACAGGACCTGGTACTGCGCACCATTGGCGCGGCCAAAAGCTCGATTCGCCTGTCAGCGTACATGCTGACCAGCCCCGATGTGACCAAGGCGTTGATCGCGGCCAAACAGCGCGGTGTCGATGTGGCGGTGGTGGCTGACCATCAAGGCAACCTACAAGGCGGCGCAGCCCGCGCTGGCCAACATGCGCTGACATTGTTGGCCCGTGCCGGCATCCCAACCCGTACGGTCAAGGCGTACGCAATCCACCATGACAAGTTCATGGTGATTGACGGCAAGGCCGTAGAAACAGGCAGCTACAACTACACCGCTGCTGCTGCCAGAAACAACAGTGAGAACGCACTGGTCGTCTGGAACGACGCCGAACTCGCTGAGAAGTACCTGGACCACTGGCAGAGCCGGTGGGAAAAGGGCCAAGCATTCAAACCAACCTACTGAGAAGGCACGCACATGGACAAGCAAACCACTGATCAGACCACGTACCAGCTGTTCCAGAAGGGGAAAGAACCGGAAACCTTCACCGACGCCAAACAGGCCGGCGCGGCCTGGTTCAAGGCCGAGCTTTCCGACAAATCCGTGATGACTGTTCAACAGGGCGGGCAAGCCGCCCGTGTCTTCGCACAGGTTGGAAGGGAGGGCACGCAGTATTACAAGGATCTGCCGTTCGACAACATGCCGGGCGCCGCAGACTTCAAAGCCTCGTTCAAGGATGCGCTGGAACTGCGCAAGGCCGAGCAGTCCGGCCTTGCCTCTGGTAAGCCTGCCGAAGCGATGGCCATTGCGAAACCGATGGATATGCCCGCCATCAAGGCTGCGGAACAGGGAAAAACTTATGACGGCAAGATCGTTGCCTTCCACCATAACCAGGTTATCCAGGCCGTTTCTGATGGCCAAAAGACCATTCACATTGCACATGAGCGAGCGGCCTTGAGCAGCGCGAAGGCGGGTCTACTGCATCAGGGCAAGGATCTTTCGATCCGCTATCCCTTTTCAGGTGTTGGCATCGTGCAGGAACGCCAGCTGCAGCACGAACGCAAGACCCCCTCACACCAACCGAAAGGTTACGGCGGCAAAGGTTTCTGAGTAGTAGCCCAGTGAAAAACATGAAAGGAGCCGGTAGGCTCCTTTCTTTTGCCCAATATTCGATATGACTCACGACGAACTCGATCAGCTGCTGCGGCCATTTGAACCGCTACTAGGTCGCTGGTCGGATGCGCGGATTGCAACTGCTGCGGGGGTTAGCATCCACGCGGTTGCAGGCCGGCGCCGACGCCTTGGCATTGGGAGCCACCTGCAGGCCTATGATTCCATCTTGGGGCTGTTCCCGGATGAACACGTGGCCCAGCTGGCAGGCGTGGCCAAGCAAACGATAACGGTCAGGCGGTCATCCCTTGGCATTCCGTCGCACCGTGACCAGCAGACCAATCCGCTCGAAGTGTTCGATCCCTTGCTAGGGGTGCTGAGCGATTCAGCGATTGCCCAGCTCGCCGGCAGAAGCCCGAGTGCAGTCCTCAAGCGCCGGCGTAAACTCGGAATCATCACTTACCGTCCACGTTCCGATACCCCGGAACAGAAAACCCCGCACAGGGCGGGGCATGTTGAGAAGCTGGCCAGCACTAAGAAGGGTTTAGCGGCGAAGAACTAATGGGGCGCCAACCTCGCGCCATTCGTGGGGCTGTGACTCATATCCTGGCATGCCCGCTGCTCGGGCCTTCCAAGCGGGTACGTTGCTTGCGCTCCAGAGCCTGGCCGTCCGCGACATTCCGCGGTTGAATCGACTCCCTACGCTGCCGCTCGCGTTCCTGCTGCAGCGACAAAGCCGTGGTTTTGTCGTAGCGCTTGGCGATTGCTGCCGGCAGACCTTTGATGGAGTCTGCATAGACGCGGGCTTCATGCCGTGCCCGGCTGATGGCCACATACCAAAGGTTCTGCGAGGTGGTGCGGCTCTTGGTGTTGAGCGAGATCATGACGCGATCATTGGTCAGACCCTGAGCGCTGTGGACGGTCGCAGAATAGGCATGTTCCAGGTGCAACGGCTTGTTGGTCGGCAAGCTCACGGTGCGTTCGGGCTGGCCGTTGATCTCCTTGAGCGAAGCCAGCTGCACCACGCCTCCCTCGATGCTGACTACGCGCATGCGGTCGCCGTTGGTGAGGTCCAGCTTTGGATCCTGGCGGTTGATGCGAATGAGGTCACCCACAGACAGCTCGGGTTTCTCCAGCTTGTAGACACTGAGCTTGGTGGCCTGTCTCGGGTTGAACTCGTATCGGTTGCCGCTACGATCCTTGACCACAAGCACATTACCGGGCAGCGCCTGGTCAACTACATACAACTCGCCTCGTACCAGGCCAGCCCGCTTATAGTCCTTTTCCGGCTGAATAATCATGCCCTGCTTGTAGCTGGGGGCGTACCGCCGTTCTGCATCAGTGGAATCGACCCGGTTCAACGTCTCGAACTGTTTCCCCTTCCCCAGCAGCCCCAATGCCTGGCGGGCCATCTGGTTGATTTCCTTTCGGTCCTTGTTGGTACCGGCAACAATCAACACCTCTTTGCGCTGGTCGGGGGTTAGGGCCATGTAGTCACGGACAATGGCCTGGTGCCGCTCGCTGGCCGTTCGCAATTCCTCTACGTGTTTCAGGTGATCAAGGGACTTGGTGGGCTGCCCCTCGGCCGCATGCTGCACCGCCAGTTTCAGCTCGGGGTCCTTTTGTCGCTGGATCTCCTTGATACGAGCGGTCTGCATGCCGTTTTGCTGCAGCTGAGCGAAGGGTTTGCCCGCCTCGATGGCTTCGGTTTGCTTAGTGTCACCCAGTTGGATCAAGCGCGCGCCGGACTGCTCGATCTCGCGCATCAGCCGTTCCATCTGGCGGGCGCCCACCACGCCGGCCTCATCAAGAATGACGATGGTCTTAGCGTCCAACCCCTTGTTCTTGGTGTGGAAAAAGCTGGCCAGCGTGTGCGCATCCAACCCTTCGTTCTTCAAGGCGGTGACCTGGTTGCCGTACGGTGCCAGGGCAACAACTCTGTACCCTGATCCCGATTGGGAATCCCGGCTGGCCATCGCGGAGTTCACGGAATCGATCAGTTTGACGGCACGGTCTACCGAGTAGGTCTTGCCGGTACCGGCATCACCCTGGATGCCTACAAATCGATTGTTGGTGCTGACGATCACCTCAACGGCCTGGTATTGGCCAGCCGACAAGGTGGACCCTTCCAGCGCCTTGGCCACCTGCTCCTTGGTCATCAACGGAGTGACCTGGCCACGGCCTGTCCGCTCGATAGCCAGAATGGCTTTCTCGCGCTTCAAGGCCTTCTGCGTCGTATAGCGCTTTTCAGCAGGCTCTAGCGAGCCGCGCTTGATAGCCTTGTCCACATACTGACGGGCCTGTTTCTCACTCCAGCCTTTCAGCTCCTGCAGGTGTGCCCGCCAGCCAGCAGGCGACAGTACCGGCGAATCTAAGTCGCCGTTGGGCATGCGGTAGGTCGGCGGTGATTCGATCAGCGTCCCTTGCTTGACCAGGCGCTTGATTTCCTCGTTTACCTGATCAGGGGTAGCAAGGCCGACAGCACGTCGCAACGCGACGGTGCGCAGGTCATTTTCCCCGACCACTTGCTCACGTTCGGTCAGGTGATTGATGGCGTACTGGACAACGGCCTGCCCTGGCGTGATGCCCTCGGGCAGGCTGTATTCTGCAGGGCTGCCCTTGCGAGGCGCGTATTCACGATTGTCCAGGTGGCTGCGAGCGCCAAAATCAATGCCCAGCTCGCGGGCTTTGGTTACCCAATATTCTTTGACCAGGTGGCGGTCGCGCTCGTCCTTGCGTGGCCGTGTGGCCATCGCAATGATCTGCTTTTCGAGCGGGGTGGCATCGGCGCGGGTTTTTCCGTCCTTGGCCAGCGCGTCCTCGATCACTTTGGAACGGCTGGAAAACGCCTCGATCTGGTCACGCGATATGTGGGCCAGCTCGAAGTTGCCCTGGTTATCCAGAACCCGGATCTCATATCCCAGCGCACGCAGTTCCTGCGCAAGGATGCCCTTGTACATGGCATCGACTTGCGGCTGGATCTTGTAGATATCGTCGTTGCGCAAAGCGCGCCATTTGCCATCCGACCGCCTGGTCATGTTCATGACCACGGCATGAGTGTGCATCTGCGGATCCTTGGCCCGGCTCATTTCATGACGAAACTTGCCTATCACCAGGTTGCCCGAGCGCTCGAGCATGGTTTTGCCGTTCACCTTCAATCGTGTTTGGGCCAGGCGCTCGACTTCTTCCATGCTCTTGGTAACGGCGCGGTCGTGCGCCGCCATCACATCCTTGTCGCCGGCGATCAGTGCCTGCATGGAGACGGACTTGGGCGCTGAGAACGTAAGGTCTAAGCCCATGCGACGGGAGCCGGTTTCCTTGTCAAAGGTCTTGGCCATTCGTTCGCCATTCGGAAGCTTGCCGTCGAACAGACGGGCCAGCTCCTTCTGATCGATAGGCCCCTCCAAGCCCAGTAACTCGGCCCCAATACCTTGCCACTCGCCGGGAGCTTCCTTGGCGTAGTAGTCATCGGCGTTGGAAAAGTAGCCCGCAGCCGCGTACTGGTTGTCACCCTTGATCAGCGTCACGTTGAACATCGCTTACCTCGTCAAGCTGCTTGGCCAATGACGATTGCCGGCGCCCGTTCTTTGTAGTCGACGTAAGGCGTCTTGATCTTGGTAATGGGGAAGTCCTCGGCAAACTTGACGTAGGCTTCCAAGTCATTGAGGTTAGAGATCTCCGAATCCATCACGACCGGCTCTAGCTTGATTTCCTCGGCCCGCGTCATGCGCCCAGCTGTCCAAGACTTGCGGAAGCGCTTGACCTCCTGATTGCCCAAGATTTCCTTGGCCATATCGGCGTTCTTGGCGTTTGCCGCCGCCAGAATGACGTAGTTACGGAAGCACGACAGCAGTGTGTCCGCGTCGTCTCGGCCATAACTTGCGTTGAGCTGGGACCAGTCCTGCAGACTGCCAACCATGCGCAGGCCATGTTTCCGGCCCTTGGTCGCAGCGGGCACGAAACTTTCCAATTTACCGAGCGACTGCAGCTCATCGAGAAACAGCCAAAGACGTTTACCGGTCATTGGCTCGGAGCTGAGGATGGTTGCGCAGATGGTGTCGATCCAGGTGGCCACCAGCGGGCGCATAGTGTCGCGCATATCCTCACGCCAGGTAATGAACAGGTTGCCGGCGTCGGGATCATTCACCCAGCGATAGATCGAAAAGTCACCTTTACCCATGTAGCGAAGGGGGCGGATGTACTTGTTCATCATGAACTGGATGCTTGCGATGGCTTTCTCCGCGTTGTCACGGAAATAGCCTTCGGAGTCGGTGTTCGCCAAGAACGCCCGGATGGTGTCGCCATCTTCGCGGACCAGCAGGTTGACCAGCGTATCCTGGTTGGCGTTGTTCGTTTCCATCAGCTTGCGCATGGTGTCGGACAGTACGTCCCGAGCGTAGGCACACCACTGCTCGTCGCTGGGGTCTACCTGCGGCGGGATGATCGACTTGGCCATGCGGTTGAAATCGTGAACGCCACGGATCTCGTTGAAGATCGTCCAACCTGCAGAGCGCGCATCAAAGGGATTGAGGATGTAGTCGCCCTTGAAACTGAACTTCGAGTAGAAGGTCCCGTTGGGATCGACCACGGCCATGCGGTCGTTGCGCCGTAATGCCGAAGCGATCATGCCTTCCATGGTTACGGACTTACCGGCACCGATGGACGCGCAGATCATGGTGTTGCGATCTTCCAGGTGCAGGGGCATCGGCAGCTTGCCGACCATGATTGGCTTGGCATTCTCCAACCCCTTTTTGCGGCGCTCCCGGTTGGTCTTGGCATTGCGGGCGTTGACCTTGCGCTCCACGAAATGCCAGTTACGAATCCGAGATCCACGCAGCCATTGCTGGAACCGTTCGCCTCTGAACCCGTCGTCGCAGTATTCGTACAGGTAGTAACACAAGCCTGCAGCAACAACCGATGTTGCAATGGTGGCGCCCAGCACTAGAGGTTCGTGCCAGCCGTTGTGCAGTGTTTCTTTGAACGCCGCAGGGAATGGAGCCAGTGGCAGCTGAGCCAACTGGGTACCGGCCAGCCAACCAGCGATCGGCAAACCAAAGCCCGCTGTCATAGCGGCTGAATCAACCTCTTGTTTGTGCATTAGTCCTCTCCTGATAGACGTTCAATATCCTCGGCCAGGTCAGGCAAAAGTGCTGCGAGTGCATCCTCGCTGTTGACCAGGTGCTTGAGTTGCGCACGCAACTCATTGACCTTGCCCTGTGCCGTTCCTTGACGCAGCAGATAGACCACGATGGCCTGAATGGTTCTGCTCCGGGCCTGTTCTTGGGTGATGGTTTCGAGCAACCCTAAGATCTGTTGCTGCTCGGCCCAGCTGTCCATATCCATCGTCCGGCCACCTTTGTCTGTGGCCAGCACCCGGTCGCGGATGTAGCTCGAAAGGTGCTTATAGCCAGCGAGTGCTGCCGCTTCTTCAACTCTGGACAGCTGCTCGTCGTTGAATCGAATGGGTACTGTTTTGCCCACGTTGCTCCCTCAAATGCACCTTGAAATTGGGTTTCTACACGCCCAAAGGTAACGCACATTCGCTGTAATGCAAACGTATCACACAAAATCCTTGATTTATGTGCGTTCTAAGCATACTTTGTAATACAAAGGTATCACAACGAAAATTTCTCAAAAGCGGCTCGATCCCAAGGCCGACGCGGCTTCCACCTCCCGGCAGGGAGGTGCGTGTTGTGTATTGAGATTTTGACCCTGTTAAGGGTCGAAATTGATGCTCTTGTTAAGGGCGTTTTTAGTGCCTAGGCCGAAGGCCGTAGCGAGCGGAGGACAAGGGTAGGCAGAAAGGGTGCTGTATGGCTGTAGATTGAGTGCAGGAAGGGTTTAGCTTGACTACAGGTAGGGGGTGAGTAGGATGCAGAGTAAATGCAATGTAGGTGCAGGTAGGGTGCAAAATGGCAGGCAAGGATATTGAGAAGGCACTGATGGCGGTTGAGCCAGTGACAAAGGCAGCGAAAATACGCCAGGTCATGCCAGTGATCGAGAAGCAGCTGAGGGCAGGTGTACGGCGCCAAGCGATTCTGGATGTGCTCAAGGAGCAAGGTATCGAGGTGAGCATGGATACGCTCAAGAGCTACCTGTATCGATACCGAAAGGCCCAACGCGGTAAGCAGGCTACGACAGCCAACCCAGCACCGGTACCGCAACATATTGACGAACCAGCGCGGCAGATCGAGCCGGAAATAGAAGGAGGTGTATCGTACGATACAGAACCGAGCCATGACGCGGACGAACGGCCCCATGTGGGGCCGGCTGAGTTGAGCAGGCTCATGAATCCTGGGGACGATAAAAACGCCTCGGACTTGGATCGATATGAAAGCGCAGCGCGCAGCAGAAGGAAACGCACATGAGAACCGTCACCGTGAATTTCACCGGCAACTCCGGTAAAACCACACTCTCCGATAACCTGCTCTGGCCCCGTATCGGTGGCCTGCGGTTTGCCATTGAAACCATCAACGCCGGCGCGTCGGACACCGCCGCCGAAATTGAACGCCTCAAGGGCAAACAGTTTGGCGAACTGTCCGAGGTCCTGCTGACCGAGGACAAGGTAGTGGTCGACGTTGGCGCATCCAACGTTGAAGACTTCTTCAAGTTCATGGGCCAGTACGACGGCTCCCACGAAGATATCGATTACTTCCTGGTGCCGGCAGTACCGGAGAAAAAGCAGCAGGTCGATACCATCAACACCATCAAGACCCTGGCCGCGCTCGGCGTGCCGGCCAAGAAGATCCTGGTCGTCTTCAACAAGGTCCAGATCGATGACGCCGACGATATCCCGCAGACGTTCGCGGCGCTGTTCGGCTTCCACGAAGTCGAGAAGAAATTCACCCTCAAGCGCGATGCTGTGGTGTACGCGAACGAAATTTTCGAGCGCCTGCGCCCGCTGAAAATGAACGTGACACAGGTACTGGAAGACACCACGGACTACCGGGCACAGCTGCGCGATGCCAAGGACGAAAGCGAAAAGGATCACGCCCTGCGCATGATCTCCGCGCAGCGGCTGGCCAAGTCGGCTTCGCGCAACCTTGACCAGGTGTACGCCACGCTGTTCGGCAAGGGGAAGTGAACGATGGCCAAGGACCCGACCACGGCACGCGAAGCGATGGTCGCGCAAATGATGGAAGACTTTGACGCCATCGTACGCCGCCTGGAACAGGTTGATGCCGACCTGGCGGCGAAAACGTCCGAGGCCGTACGTGATGCAGCAGGCAAAGTCCTGCTGCAGACCCAGCTGAACTTCGAGTCGATGATGGAAGAACAGCGCAACGCACTGGTACAGGCCGGGCGCGAAGCGGCGGCGCGGATCGGCAACGAGATCAACCGCAGTACGGCAAACCTGGTTAGCGCTCAGGCCGAACGCCGGGCCATTCGGTATACGGCGCTTTTGTTGTTGGTGGGCGCGGCGCTCGGGGCTGCTGCTGTGCTGGCCGCTGTCGGTGCCGGCTATTTGATCGGACGGTGAGGGGGCTTGCCCCCTTTTTTTGATATGTAACCTGTATCGTACGATACAGGTTACACTGCCTGTAATGTACACCCCCCCTGACGCCGAGCGATCAGCGAGGGGGATTCTCGCGTGCGAGAAATGGAGGCCGCATGTCTGCAACACCTAGCCAGCTGCTCTATGACGAAATCGAAGGTGCGTACGACTGGTTCAATGATCGGTTGTACGGTGGCCAGCTGCCTGGCTGCATCTTCACCCTGCAACGCAAGGCCAACACTTTCGGCTATTACTCGCCATCGCGCTTCCTGCGCCGGAATGGCTCGGGTAAGAGCGATGAAATCGCGCTGAACTGCGCCTACTTCGCGCATCGCAGCATCAAGCAAACGCTGTCCACGCTGGTACATGAACAGGCGCATCAGTGGCAGGATCGCTACGGGAAGAAATCTCGCGGCGGCTACCACAACCGTGAGTGGGCCGACAAAATGGAGGCCATCGGGCTGATGCCTTCGCACACGGGCGAACCTGGCGGGCGTCGGTGCGGGCAGCAGATGACGCACTACATCATCGAGGGCGGTCCCTTCGATGTGGCATGCGACGAATTGCTCGCAACCGGCGCCATGATTTCCTGGATCGATATCGTCACCCAGCGGGTGCCAATGTCCGCAACGCAGTTGTACGGGCCAGGTGGGGAGCCTTTACCCCAGCCCGAAGATCCGACCATCGACATACCGGCGCTGACTGTCGCGGGTCTGATTCAGCCGGCCACGCCGGCTGAGGATCCGAAGAACAAGCGCAAGTACACCTGCCCGAGCTGCAAGTTGAACGTATGGGGTAAGCCAGGCCTGAGCGGGCGGTTGCTCTGTGTGGATTGTGACGTACGTTTCCTTGAGGCCGGCGAGCTGGTGGAAGTGCCGCCCGACTCTGATGCCCAGCCGGGCGGGGACGACTGAGAACCGAAAGGGCGTCAGTTGTCCCCGCCTGGCCGCTGCCGGCGAGGCGACTTTCTGCTGGAGAGGCCCTAACATATATATGCGTTAGGGCATTGAACCGGCAGGGAGATCACCACCCATGTACATACCGTCACGCGACGACTTGCTGCAGCTGTATGAGAACGATGTTAGATCCGCGTACGCCGACCGGCTCGATGGTTACCGTCGATACCTGGAAAATCGGGAAGGTAGCTTGCGCCAGATGGCCAGCCACTGCGGCGCGGAACTCGGTGCGGCGCACAAGCGCTGCAAGGGGTGCCCGCAGAATTCGGAAAAAATCGTACGCTAAGGTTTTCCGGGCAATCGTAGCGGCCTGAACTTCCCGACCTCCAGCCTGCGGCTCTGCCGCCAGACGTAATCGCCAGTCAGGTTGATGTGCTCCCAGCCCAGCGGCAACAGGTATTGCAGCAGCTCGCCGCCCACCGACTTGCCTCGACCAGCCCCAAGTGATGCGCTCCAGATACATCGTGTTCCATAGCACGATGGCCGTCACCAAGTTTGGGCTTCTGGCTCTGTAGCGCTGCGGCTCGAAGTTCCGATCCTGATTTTGCCTAAAACTGGACACTAGCTATTGTCTTTGAACAACGTCGATACGGTACGGGCAACATGGTCTGCACCGTCACTGATTTCACGCATAATAGTTGTTACAGTTGCGATCTGATCGTTGTTTTCTTCGGCGCTTCTAGCGATGCTGTTCATATCTATATTCAGTTGCTGAGTAAGCTTTCCGTTAGCAGTTACCACATTCTGGATTTCCACGGTGGCACTGCTAGTTCGAGCTGCCAACTGACGAACCTCGTCGGCTACTACAGCAAAGCCTCGGCCCGTTTCACCCGCTCGGGCAGCTTCAATTGCGGCGTTAAGTGCTAGTAAGTTAGTTTGTTCTGCCACGCCTTGGATGGTGGTAACAATTTTCTCGATATCTTTAGCCTGAGCATTTAGCTGTGTAATCAAAATAACCGCACCGTTTATTAAATTAAGTGTGCTCTGAGATAATTCAATTGAACTAGCAAGGGACTCCATGCCCCGCACGGAAATTTGAGATGTCTCCTCGGCGGTGGTGAAGGAAAGCTCTGCGGCTTGACGGATTTCATCAGCCTTATGCTTCTGCGAGCTGACGTCGGTGGCAAATTTTAACACTTTCACAACCTGGCCGACTTCATCAACGACGGGGTTGTAGGTGGCCTCAAGATAGATGGTCTCTCCCGATGCGGTCTTGCGCTCAAATTGCCCGCTGAAAAAAGTTCCTCCCTTTAAACTCTGCCAAAAATTTGTATTTTCTTGATAAAAATTATCGAAACAGAACATTCGGTGGTGTCGACCCTTGATATCGCTGAGGCGATAACCCATAGCACGGAGGAAATTCTCATTTGCATGCAGAATGTCACCGTTAGGTGTGAACTCGATCTCCGCCATCGAGCGGGAGATGGCTGCATGGACGGCTCTTAGTGAGAGTAACTCGTTTTCTCTCTGAGTGACATCTGAGCCAATCTTAATGATTTCAATAACTTTTCCATCTTGATTTTGAACTGGAATATAAGTAGCCTCAATCAATACTAAGTTACCGTCTTTGCGCAGCCGCCTAAATAAACCTGATTGAGGATGGCCGTCAGCCAATTTCTGCCAGAAGCGCGAATAATCAGCTGTGCTAGCATAATTCTTTTCGCAGAAAATTCTGTGGTGCTGCCCTGCTATTTCTTCGAGTTTGTAACCAAGCATCTCTAGAAAGATATTGCTCGCATAGATTACGCTCCCGTCTGGCCTGAATCTGATTTCCGCGACATTTCGATTTATTGAATCAAGCTGCCACTGTAGTTCTGAGAGCTTATTTTCTGTGTCCAGCAGTTGTTTGTTTTTATTGAAAAACATAATCATTACCTTTGTGCAAATAAAATAATACTTGGGGCCTAATTTATACTGTATCGGTTAGCGCAACCGCTTCTTGAGAGCATAGCTCTTTATAGTTCCTGAATTCAACACATAAGTGCAACGCTCACCCCTGTATGCACTTCGTACGGCGTCTTCCAGCCCAAGCGCTTGCGCGGGCGTAGATTGATCCTCGCTACTGTCCGATTGACGGCTTCGACGGTCAGCTTGCTGAAGTCGCTGCCCTTGGGGAAATACTGGCGGAGCAGACCGTTGGTGTTTTCATTGGTGCCACGTTGCCAGGATGAATAGGGGTCTGCAAAAAAGACCTGGCACTGGCTCCGTAGCGCGATGCGTTCATGCCCGGCAAACTCCCTTCCGTTATCCAGCGTCAGCGTGTGAGCGGCATGGCCCTGAAGCATCAGATTGATCGCCCGCGTTACCTGCCGGCGCGTTCTGCGCTTGACCGGATAGGCGCTCAGATAGCCGCTTTTGCGATCAACCAGGGTCACCAGGTTACCGCCCAGTCCATGTACCGTATCGCCCTCCCAGTCCCCCAGGCGCTCGCGGCTTTCGACCTCGGCTGGGCGTTCACTGATTGACACGCGATTACGCAGCTGCCCGCGCCGATCGTGGCTTCCATAGCGTTTCCGGTAGCGCTTTCGGCGATGTCGCAGATAGGTATAAAGCTCACCACCGGCGCGCTGTTCGGCGGCAATGAACCGATAAATCCACTCATGGCTGACCGCCCGGCTTGGCTGCTCCTGCTTCAACCGCTGGGCGATCTGCTCCGGACTCATGCCATGCTTGAGCCACACCGGGAGATGATGGCTGAGCCATGTCGCCGGCTTGCAAAACTTGCGCGCACCCGCTCGACGAGCATCACTTTCATGGGCCGCAGAAACAGCCTTGTAGATATTCTGGGTGCTGTTGCGGCGAACCTCGCGACTGATCGTCGAGGGATGCACGCCGACCCGCTTTGCAATGCTCGCCTGGCTCTCTGCGGCGCTCAAGCCAGCCTCAATCTGGTAACGTTGTCCCTGAGTCAGCTGCCGGTAATGCGTAGTCATCTGCGCTTGAATCCTTCGGTGTGAGAGCCTGGATTCTACCGGTGGCTGGCTCTCTGCCTCTCGTTTCAAGCGTTGCGCTTATTCTATGAATTCAGGGTTGGTAAATTAGCGATTTGCAGCCATGTGTCATATTGAGCTATACCCTAACCGGACGTCAGGCAAGGCTGTCGTTTTCAGAAGACGACCGCACCATCTGACTGGATGTAACGCCTGGTGTGCATACGGCTCCTGACAGCCCAATATCAGGAGTCGTCTGCACCAATCTCGACTATGCTCAATACTCGTGTGCACCAAAGCGAGGTTTGGGCATGACATCAGACACTCCACCGATTGCCGCGCAAGGCGTGGCCACCCTGCCCGACGAGGCATGGGCGCAAGCCCGGCACCGGACGGAAATCATCGGGCCACTGGCAGCGCTTGAGGTGGTCGGGCATGAAGCCGCCGATGAGGCAGCCCAAGCGCTGGGCCTGTCCCGGCGACAGGTATATGTCCTGATCCGTCGCGCCCGGCAGGGTACTGGCCTGGTAACAGACCTGACGCCCGGCCGATCCGGCGGCGGCAAAGGCAAGGGGCGCTTGCCGGAACCGGTCGAGCGCATCATCCGCGAGCTGCTGCAAAAGCGCTTCCTGACCAAGCAGAAACGCAGCCTGGCGGCGTTCCACCGCGAAGTCGCGCAGGCGTGCAAAACCCAGAAGCTGCCGGTGCCGGCGCGCAACACCGTGGCCCAGCGGATTGCCGGACTACACCCGGCGAAAATAGCCCGCAGCCGGGGCGGGCAGGACGCTGCCCGTCCCTTGCAAGGCGCGGGTGGCATTCCGCCCGAAGTCACCATGCCGCTGGAACAGGTGCAGATCGACCACACCGTCATCGACCTGATCGTGGTCGACGAGCGCGACCGGCAACCGATTGGCCGCCCATATTTGACCCTCGCCATCGACGTGTTCACGCGCTGCGTACTCGGCCTGGTGGTCACGCTGGAAGCGCCGTCCGCCGTCTCGGTCGGCCTATGCCTCGCGCATGCCGCCTGCGACAAGCGGCCCTGGCTGGAAGGGCTGAATGTGGAAATGGACTGGCCGATGAGCGGCAAGCCCAGGCTGCTCTATCTGGACAACGCGGCCGAGTTCAAAAGCGAAGCGCTGCGCCGTGGCTGCGAACAGCATGGCATCCGGCTGGACTATCGCCCACCAGGCCAGCCGCACTACGGCGGCATCGTGGAACGGATCATCGGCACGGCGATGCAGATGATCCACGACGAATTACCGGGGACGACCTTCTCCAATCCCGGCCAGCGCGGCGAGTACGATTCCGAGAAGATGGCCACCCTGACGCTGCGCGAGCTGGAGCGCTGGCTCGCGTTGGCGGTAGGCACCTATCACGGCTCCGTGCACAACGGCCTGCTCCAGCCGCCGGCCGCGCGCTGGGCCGAGGCCGTGGAGCGCGTTGGCGTCCCGGCCGTCGTTACCCGCCCCACCGCGTTTTTGGTCGATTTCCTGCCGGTGATCCGCCGCACCCTGACCCGCACCGGCTTTGTCATCGACCACATCCACTACTACGCCGACGCCCTCAAGCCGTGGATTGCCCGGCGCGAGCGCTTGCCCGCCTTCCTGATCCGGCGCGATCCGCGCGACATCAGCCGCATCTGGGTACTGGAACCGGAAGGTCAGCACTATCTGGAGATCCACTACCGCACCTTGTCCCATCCGGCCGTCACCCTCTGGGAACAACGCCAGGCGCTGGCCAAATTGCGTCAGCTCGGGCGCGAGCAGGTGGACGAGTCGGCGCTGTTCCGCATGATCGGGCAGATGCGCGAGATCGTGACCACCGCCCAGAAGGCCACGCGCAAGGCGCGGCGCGACGCTGATCGCCGCCAGCACCTCAAGACGTCGGAGCCACCGGCCAAGCCCATACCGCCGGATGTGGACATGGCTGACCCGCAGGCAGACAACCTGCCGCCGGCCAAACCGTTCGATCAGATCGAGGAGTGGTAGCCGTGGACGAATATCCCGTCATTGACCTGTCCCACCTGCTGCCAGCGGCACAGGGTTTGGCCAGGCTGCCGGCAGACGAGCGCATCCAGCGCATTCGCGCCGACCGCTGGATCGGCTACCCGCGCGCGGTCGAGGCGCTGAACCGGCTGGAAACTCTGTATGCGTGGCCGAACAAGCAACGCATGCCAAACCTGCTGCTGGTCGGCCCCACCAACAACGGCAAGTCGATGATCGTCGAGAAATTCCGGCGGGCGCACCCGGTCGGCACCGACGCTGACCAAGAACATATCCCGGTGCTGGTCGTGCAGATGCCGTCAGAGCCATCGGTGATCCGCTTCTATGTCGCGCTGCTGGCTGCGATGGGCGCGCCGCTGCGCCCGCGCCCACGGCTGCCGGAAATGGAGCAACTGGCGCTGGCCCTGCTGCGCAAGGTCGGCGTGCGCATGCTGGTGATCGACGAACTGCACAATGTACTGGCTGGCAACAGCGTTAACCGGCGCGAGTTCCTCAACCTGCTGCGCTTCCTCGGCAACGAGCTGCGTATCCCCCTGGTCGGGGTCGGCACGCGCGAGGCGTACCTGGCCATCCGTTCGGACGATCAGTTGGAAAACCGCTTCGAGCCGATGCTGCTGCCGCCGTGGGAGGCCAATGAGGACTGCTGCTCGCTGCTGGCCAGCTTCGCGGCGTCACTCCCGCTACGGCGGCCATCCCCGATTGCCACGCTGGACATGGCCCGCTACCTGCTCACCCGGAGCGAAGGCACCATCGGCGAGCTTGCACATCTGCTGGTGGCGGCGGCCGTCGCCGCCGTGGAGAGTGGCGAGGAAGCGATCAACCACCGCACGCTCAGCATGGCCGACTACATCGGCCCCAGTGAGCGGCGGCGACAGTTCGAGCGGGAACTGATGTGAAGTCCGCGCCGCGCTGGCCGCTGCATCCGGCACCCAAGGAAGGCGAAGCCCTGTCCTCATGGCTCAACCGGGTCGCCGCCTGCTACCAGATGGACGTGCACGAGCTGCTGGCCCACGATCTTGGTCACAGCCAACTTGATGACCTGGATACCGCACCATCCTTGTCGTTGCTGACGGCGCTCTGCCAGCGCAGTGGCGTCGAGCTGGAGCGGTTGCGCAGCATGAGTCTTGCAGGCTGGGTGCCGTGGCTGCTCGACAGTCTCGACGATTCGGTACCAGCAGCCTTGGAAACCTATACATTCCAATGCGCGGTGCTCCTGCCCAAGCGCACCCGCAAGGTGCGGTCCATCACTCGCTGGCGTGCCTGGCTACCGAGCCAGACGATTCGCCGGGCGTGTCCGCAGTGTCTGAACGATCCAACGAATCAAGCTGTGCTACTCGTCTGGCAGCTCCCCTTGATGCTGAGCTGCCCGCAGCATGGCTGCTGGCTGGAGTCCTACTGGGGCATGCCCGGCCGGTATCTTCAGTGGGAAATCGCCGATGCTGCGCCGCGCCCTGCCGATGACGCAATCGCCTGCATGGACCGGCGCACCTGGCAGGCGCTGACGACGGGTTTTGTGGAGCTGCCGCGTCGGCGTGTCCACGCCGGCTTGTGGTTCCGGCTGCTGCGCACCCTGCTTGCTGAGCTGAACACGCCGCTCTCGCACTGCGGCAGTTGCTCGGCGAGCATCCGCCATGTCTGGGAGCGCTGCGGCCATCCGCTGCGCGCCGGGCAGAGTCTGTGGCGTCCCTACGAGATTCTGGCCCCGGCGGTGCAGTGGCAGATGCTGGAGGCGGCGGCCACCGCCATCACGCTGATCGAGTCAAAGGCGCTGATCCCGCGCGGGGAACAGGCCGCGCTGTTTCAGACGGAGCCGCACACTGGTTTCACCAACGGCCTGCCGGCGAAGGTGCCGAAGCCGGAACCCATCAACCACTGGCAACGAGCAGCCCAGGCCATCGATGAGGCCATCATTGAAGCGCGACACAACCCGGAGACGGCCCGCTTGCTGTTCACACTGGCGTCCTACGGGCGACGCGACCCCGAATCCCTGGAACGTTTGCGCGCCACGTTCACCAAGGAGGGCATCCCGCCGGAGTTTTTGTCACATTACGAGCCTGAATGGCCGTTTGCAGGTCTTAGACTAAATGACGGGTTAAGTGACAGTTTTTGACGGCGAGAACTTTCTGGCTCACACTGTCACATAATCGAACGTATATGTGACAGGACAAAATATGCAAATTGGCTACATGCGGGTATCCAAGGCTGACGGCACCCAGGGGACGGACTTGCAGCGCGATGCGCTGGTTGCTGCCGGCGTCGATCCGGCCCACCTCTATGATGATCAGGTGTCCGGCAAGCGCGAGGACCGCCCCGGTCTGGTCGCATGCCTCAAAGCGCTACGGCCAGGTGACACGCTGGTGGTCTGGAAGCTCGACCGGCTGGGTCGGGACCTGCGTCACCTCATCAACACCGTGCACGATATGACCGGGCGCGGTGTCGGGCTAAAAGTGCTGACCGGACATGGCGCTGCCATCGACACCACGACGGCAGCTGGCAAGCTGGTCTTTGGCATCTTTGCGGCACTAGCCGAGTTCGAGCGCGAACTGATTGCCGAGCGCACCATTGCCGGCCTGGCGTCGGCGCGGGCGCGCGGTCGAAAGGGCGGGCGTCCGTTCAAGATGACCGCAGCCAAGCTGCGGCTGGCCATGGCCGCGATGGGCCAGCCAGAAACCAAGGTGGGTGACCTGTGTCTGGAGCTTGGAATCACACGGCAGACCCTGTACCGGCACATTTCGCCCAAGGGCGAGTTGCGCCCCGATGGCGAGAAGCTGCTTGCCCGCACGTGACACGATGAGTGCCACCTACGCCATCGGCTTAGAGCCGCTAACACCACCTATCCACGAAGCGTGCGCAGATGATCGCGGCTGCCAACTTCAAAAGCGCTTCGTGGATGTCAAGGCGCCTTTCAAAGCGGATTCGCAGTTTGCCAAAGCCAGCAAACCATCCGTGCGTCCTCTCCACTACCCAGCGATGTTTGCCCAGCCTTTCGCTGCTTTCAATGCCGCGCCTGGCAATGCGGCTGGATATGCCTCGCTGCCTCAGATGGGCACGGCAGCGTTTGTAGTCATAGCCTTTGTCAGCATGCAGCTTCGCTGGTCGCTTGCGAGGTCGACCCTGCAGGCCTGCAACGCCAGGGATCGCATCCAAGCACCGCTCGAACATCATGGAGTCATGTCTGTTCGCCCCGCTGACAAGAACCACCAGCGGGATGCCTCTGGCGTCTACGACGATGTGCCGCTTGGAGCCGAGTTTTCCTCTGTCGGTGGGGTTCGGGCCTGTTTCCTGGCCCCCCGGGGGCTTGGTACCGAAGAGCCATCAATACTGGCCCGGCTCCAATCGATCTGGTCGTGTTCACGCAAACGCATCAGCATGGCCTGGTGCAACCTCTGCCAAACCCCTGCTGCGCTCCAATTCCGAAGTCGCCGCCAGCAAGTCATGCCGCTGCCATAGCCAAGGGATTGTGGGAGGTCTTCCCATGGAATGCCGGTATGCAACACGAACAAGATGCCGTTGAGGGCGGCCTCATCGCTCACTGCGAGCTTGCGTGCGCCACCTTTGGCGGAGGGAGTGAAGGTGGGGATCAGGGGCTGCAACTGCAGCCACAGTTCTTTGCTAACGGGTTGTCTTGCCATGAGGGCATGAAGCATAACTGCTTCATGCGGGTCTCTTGGGCAGTGGTGTTAGCGACTCTTAGAGTGCTTTATTTTCCGTTTTCTGAGACGACCCCACATAGGGCGAAAAGTCGCCGGCCGTGACGGCCAGTGGCAGGACGAGGGCGCTGGCGAGCAGAGCGCCGGTGAGTGCGATTTTCATCGTGTTCTCCTTATATGCCTATGGAGATCAGACGGCGACCACGGGGAAATCCACCGTGGTGTCGGCGATGTGGTTGGTGTAGTTGGTGAGCGTGTTCAGCGCGACGTTGGCGATCACTTCCAGTATCAGGCCGTCGTCGAGCCCCGCGCGGCGGTAGTTGGCCATGGCGTCGGCCGACACCACGCCGCGTTGCTCGACCAGCGCGCGGGCAAAGCCGGCGATTGCATCGTCAAGTGCGTTGGCCGCCTGGCCGGTGCGGGCCGCGGCGATGGCCTCTGCCGACAGTCCGGCACCTTTGCCGATCAGGGTGTGTGCGCTCAGGCAATACTGGCAGCGATTGGCTTGACCGGCAGCGAGCGCAACGATCTCGCGCTGGGAGGCATTCAGGCGGCCGGTGCCCAGCGTTTCGGACAAGCCGAGGTAGCCATTGAGCGCCGCCGGCGCGTGGGCCAGCGTGGCGAACAGGTTCGGCACCATGCCAAGCTTGGCTTTGACGGCCTTGAGTGTGGCAGCGGTAGCGGCGTCAGCGGTGTCGATGGTCAGGGGGGCGATTTGGGTCATGTCTATCTCCGTAGTGGGTGAGGTGCAAGAGCACGTGGGCATGATCGCCCTTTGTTTGGTACGATATGGCACGTAAAGTATCAAATACGTAACCTATCGTCTTATATGGAGAGTGGAATGGCGGATCGACTGGCCGGCTTGCTCCGGCACTACTCGCTTTCGGCGCGCGTTTTTCACAGCGGCGCCTTCTGTGGGCAGCATCATTACGCGGCGCCGCATGGCTATATCCATCTGGTGCGGCGCGGCCCGATTACGGCGCGTTCGCCCGTGCATGAAGATCTGCTGGTTACCGAGCCGAGCCTGCTGTTTTATCCGCGCGTGGCGTCGCATCGTTTTGTCGCCGCCCCCGGCGATACCGCTGAGCTGTTGTGTGCGGAGGTCGACCTGGGCGCTTCGACGGGCAATCCGTTGGCCATGGCCTTGCCGTCGATGCTGCTGATTCCGTTGGCGGACTTGCCCGGCCTCGGGCCGACGCTAGAGTTGCTGTTTGCCGAAGCCGAGCGCGACCAGTGCGGTCGGCAGGCCGCCATCGACCGCTTGTACGAGTTGCTACTGATCCAGTTGCTGCGTTATCTGATGGATGGGCGGCTTGGCGCCACCGGACTGCTGGCGGGCCTGGCCGACCCGAAACTCGCGCGCGCCATAACCGCCATGCACGATGCGCCGCAGACCGCGTGGTCGCTCGAGGCGCTGGCGGCGAAGGCGGGCATGTCACGCGCGCGCTTCGCCGCCGCGTTCAAGGACGCGGTGGGCGTCACGCCGGGCGACTATCTGGCCGACTGGCGGATGAACGTCAGTTGCACCCTGCTCAAGCAGGGGCGGCCGGTGGCGGTGGTGGCCGACCGCGTCGGCTACGGCAGCCCGAACGCTCTGGCGCGCGCCTTCCGCGTGCGCATGGGCTGCGCCCCGCGCGACTGGCTGGCGCAGCAGCGCGGTGACGCGGCGCTCAGCGGTTCGTGAGTTTGAGTTCGATTCGCCGGTTCTTGGCGTAGGCGGCGCCGGTGTTGCGCTCGTCGAGCGGGTGAAATTCGCATCACGCCGGAACAACTGGCGGAACTCCAGGTGGCGATCCGTCAACGGCTGGTCAGTCTGTTCGTGCGGCGCGGCCGGCTGGACAAGGCTGAGTCAGTGGCGCAGGTAGCTGGATGACGCTGTCCCGCCCTGAGCCGACGCTCACAGGCGGGGATTTCCAGTGTCGTCATTGTCGGCTATTGGCCGGCAGCAGCCCGTCGTTGCCTGATGGATCCAACCCCTCCGCTGCTATAGTGCAGTCGGCTTCTGACGTTCAGTGCAGCCGTCTTCTGAAAACGACACTGGATGTCAGGAATGGCCACGCTGCGCCGTCAGAATAGAGTCTGCTTTCACATTCTTTGACACATGCTTGCCAAGGTCATAGATTCCAACCTGACAAATTCAAGGCTTAGGGCGCAATGGAACCAAAAACCAACGTAAGCCCTACCGCCCATCCAGCCTATGGAGGCATCTTGCAGGGACAACGCATCGGTTACGTTCGGGTCAGCAGTTACGACCAGAACCCGGAACGCCAACTTGAGCAGGTCGAGATCGGCAAGCTGTTCACCGACAAGGCCTCGGGCAAGGACACCCAGCGCCCGCAGCTGGAAGCCATGCTCGGATTCGTCCGCGAAGGCGATACCGTGGTGGTGCACAGCATGGATCGCCTGGCGCGCAACCTCGACGATCTGCGCCGTCTGGTGCAAAGGCTGACCAAGCGCGGCGTGCGCATCGAGTTCTTGAAGGAGGGGTTGGTGTTCACCGGCGAGGACTCGCCCATGGCCAACCTCATGTTGTCGGTCATGGGGGCCTTTGCCGAGTTCGAGCGCGCCCTGATCCGCGAGCGGCAGCGCGAGGGCATCGCCCTGGCCAAGCAGCGCGGTGCTTACCGGGGCCGCAAGAAAGCTCTCTCCGACGATCAAGCCATCACGTTGCGGCAGCGGGCCGCTGCCGGCGAGCCGAAGGCTCAGCTCGCACGCGAGTTCGGCATCAGCCGTGAAACCCTCTACCAGTACCTTCGCACGGACGACTGAACCATGCCGCGTCGCTCGATTCTCTCGGCTACGGAGCGCGACACCCTGCTTGCGCTGCCAGAAAGCCAGGATGACCTGATCCGCTACTACACCTTCAACGACTCCGACCTATCCCTGATCCGTCAACGGCGGGGCGA
>MCND01000102.1_pt1 | contig 38814 bp, 44 predicted proteins | sample 778211 | NCBI WGS metagenome assembly MCND01 (sample SAMN04296812, study PRJNA304217) | bioreactor metagenome | isolation source: activated sludge enriched with benzalkonium chloride | place: Turkey: Istanbul urban wastewater treatment plant
GCCTATCTCAATGCCGCATCCCTCGGCTTACCGGTCCACCGAATAGATACACGCCCGTCGAGTAAGCGCCGACGCTCGCAGTCTGCGTTAGAAATCATGCAAGCGCTGGCCATCGAATTATTCCCGCAATGGCGCGAAGCGATCTCATCGGTAATGAGGTGTGCGGAGCCTCGATAAAACAAATCGCCCATTCAGCATTTCACCGATTTTTTTGTTTGATCGACCTTGAAGCCAACAGGGCTTGGTAAGGAGTTTTCTAATGTTGAATCAGTTTCCTATCGTTGTTCAGCCTTCCGTTCGAGCACGCGACGCGGCTTGCGAAGAATACTGCACCGTGGTTTTTCGTTTGCAAGGGGGGCGCTTGGCCATGGTGTGGTTCCTCGCAGAACTCTCCCAACATTTCGAAGGTTCAGGGACTGCCGAAATCGTGAAATTCGAGGTCGGTGACCATTTGCGTAGCTGGCGTTAACCGAGGCGGTTGAGATGAAGAAGCTCAGTCAGGGGGAAATCACCGACAAGCTGCGCCAGGACCACTTCACTCAAGGTCCTGGACTGGAGCGACTGTCCGATCCAGTCATCGACACTCCCATGCTGGTCACTCTTGAACAGTTACGCCCCTACGAGCACAACCCACGCTTCATCCGTAATCCGCTTTATGACGATATCAAGGCATCGATCCGTGAACGCGGGCTAGATCAACCGCCACCAATTACACGCCGCCCGGGTGAAACCTCTTTCATCATCCGCAACGGCGGTAATACGCGCTTAGCAATTCTCGGCGAGCTGTGGCAGGAAACTCGCGATGAGCGTTTCTTTCGGATTCACTGCCTGTTCCGACCTTGGAGCAATGAAACCAACGCCCTACTCGGCCATCTGGCGGAAAGCGACCTGCACGGCCAACTCACGTTTATCGAACGGGCTCTGGCGGTAGCCAAACTCAAAACCATGCTGGAGTCGGATGGCCCAGAGCTCTCACAACGGGAGCTGGCTCGGCGTCTTGCCGCTGGAGGCTATCCGGTTTCGCAGTCGCATATCAGCCGGATGCTGGACACCCTCGAACACTTATTACCCGCCATTCCACAAACTCTGTATGCCGGCTTGGGTAAGCCTCAGATAGAACGTCTGATCGGTCTACGTAGTCAGGCTGAGCGAACCTGGAACCGCTATCCAACCGCCACAGTCGCGTTTGCAGAGTTCTGGCTGGATACCATGGGCTACTTCGATGGCGATCCTGAATCCTTTGATCTTGAGCAGATCCAGGACGAATTGCTCGAACGCATGAGCCACTTGCTCGGACAGTCCTACCGTATGCTGGCCCTGGAGCTGAGCGATACCCAACGGGTCGTCTCCACGCCTGGGGCTGTCACCACCACGCCCTCAGAAAGCAGCCATCGGCCAAGCGTGCATGAAACTGCGGCAGAGTTGCCCTCCTCCGACACTAAACCCGAATCAACTGATGCCAAGAGCAAGATAGAGCCAATTTCAGAAGAACAGCTCAACGCACCCGAAACAAATACTTTACCTGCGGTCAGTCGCCTATCACGCGTTCAACAGATTCGTGAGCAAATCGATCGCGAGATCATTACCGAAGCGGAGTCTTCATTCGAAACCTGCACAATCGACGACCTCTGGACTATCGAACCAACGCTGGATACGCCCGAACAACTGCGTTTAAGCATTGCAGGACTGGCCCGGGAAATAGCGGCGTATGCCGGAGATGCCGAGAGCATCATTAATCAGAAGCTTGGCTTGGGCTTCTCTTTGGACATTGAGCGACTTGATCTTTCAGCACCCCGCTCGACCGGCATTCACCTAATGTTCCTGGCCCTGTTACGGGCTCAAGACGAGGTGAACTGGGAGGATCGCAAGCAAATCCCTACCGCACTGTTCGGGCAGTTGTTGCTGGGTGTCTATCAACTCCCTCTACCAGATAGACCAGTCACGGACGTGGGGCTGGAGCGACTGCCTGACAGTCTGTTAATTAAGCTGTTTCGCTTGATACGCCTGGCCCGGCGTCTAATTGACTTAACACTCATCTCTGAAGACAAAAACTCACCGGAGGAGCTGAGATGAACGTTTCCTTCAATATGCTCAATCAAGCCATGCTAACCCAGGTACTGCACGAACTACGCCTGGGCAACCTGCAACGCTGCAAGGCACTTGGACTGAGTGAGGATGACATCTTCGTGCTGCAATCCTTACCACCGACCACGCTATCGCGCCTGGCCCATGCCACTGTCCCTTGGCTTGAGGTCAAGATTGACTCGCCGGTGCTGCATCGTTTGATCGAACAAGCTGAACGCGATGAACAGAACGAACGGTTGATCAACCGAGCACTCAAGCTCGGCGCCAGCAGCACCATCATGTACCAATGCTTTGGTTTGGCGCATTCGGAAACAGCCATGCGTCGGCGTCTACTCAAGATAGAAAGTCGTAAAGGCCGCCCCCAGCATTTAAGCGAAGCGCAGGAGCATGCGTTGTGGCAACGTTGGTGCCAAATACGAACAGAGGACGGCACCGAGGATAAACTCGACGCCATGATGATGCTTGCCGAAGAACAGCAGATCAGCTTGACCATCGTTTGGCAGCAAATCGACCAGTACAGCAACAAAACATGAATGCTGTTCCTGCCAGTCGCTGGCAACGTGTCCTGCAGCAATGCACACAGCAGCTGCATGAGCGCTGGCCAGCACGCCCTACCACTGAACAGCCCTCCAACCAGGCTCTACAGGCAGGCTTTCTGTTTAGTGGCCAATCACACGAAGTCGTGCCACGTCGGCTGCTGTTGGATAATCGGCTGACGCCATTGGAGCGAAATGCCTGGCAGGTATTTCGACTCATGCTGCAAGGCCAGGGCGTGGTCACGCCGCGCTATGAGGATTTGCAGCCTTACCTCTCGAGCGTGCCCTACGGTGCGTCAGCCTCGCGTGAAACCATTGCTCGCGTGTTGACGATGCTCAGGCTCACTCGTTGGCTCAGCTTGGTTAGCCGCGGTCGCGATCAAATCAGCGGGCGGCTACAAGGTTCTTTGTATGTTCTGCACGATGAACCGTTAACCCCCGCCGAAGCCATGGAGCTCGATCAGGATTACCTAGAACTGGTCGGACATGCCCTCGGACATGCGACAAAGGCCGTGCGTATTGTCGCTCAGCACATTGTGGAGGAGGTCCGACAGGACACGAGTATCGATCAGGGTCGGTTACCGACGCGGCTGGACAGTTGGGGCGAACAGTGGGCGCAGCAAGGCTTGGATCAGCCACCCGGTGATGCATTCCACGATTCCGAACATGGGGAAGATTACCGCGTTCGGAATCGTGCAGGCCCTCGTTCGGATTCCGAATCAGGCTCGAACCCTAACGTTTCCAGCACCGTTCGGAATCCGAACGCTGCCTGTACTGTATTAAAAGAAAGTAAATGTACAGTACCGCGCGCGACCTCTACTGTGGATAACCTGCGCTGGCCCACTGCGCTGCACCTGAGTCCAAGCGAACGTCAGGCCGTCGCGGTAGCGCTGAACAAGCTCAACCCAGCGGATCAGCAGGCGGTGCTTAACGAAGCGGGGGCACGCTGTGCGGCCGGTGGTATACGCAAGCCGGCGGCCTATCTGATGGGCCTGATCCAGCGTGCGCTGAAAGGCGACTTTCGTCCTTGGGCAAGTCAGGCCGAACCATCGCCCATCGCAGAACCGCCCCCACCCGCTCCCTCGCGGCCGACTCGGAAAAAGGGCGAACCTGCCTCAGCCCTCGCCCAAGCGTGCCTGAATGAGCTGCGCCAACTGCGTGGAGGCAGTGGACGTCAGTAGATTTGATGCCAGTGGCATCAAATCCATAGAGTTCCAATCTACGAAAATATCGGACCGAACCATGGAGCGTTTAGGGAAACGCCGGGGCGTAGCTCCAATAAACGTAGACGTCAGGTGTTTACCCTCTCTCACCAAACCGAATAGACCGCGTTCAGCTTTTTGGCTGCCCTTGCCCCTCATCTGTCGCAACGTCCCGTCCAAGCCTATGCGAGGACAACATCATGGCCGATCACTATCAACTCAATCTGGGTTCATTGCGCAGCAGCATCACCTTAACCCTGCACACTCACCACGCCGCCCGCATATGGCAAGGTCGAACCGCACGCGAAGGCGTCCACTCGATCATGGGTATGGCGGGCTATATCAGCGTCACTAACCTGATCAAACAAGCCGCAGCGCAGGACGATCCTTATGCCGACTGGGCGATCGTGCAGCTCGAAGAAAAATTGATGCAGGCCAAGGCTGGGATGCTGGAACTGACCCAGCAGTTGGACCAGATCAGACAAGAGCTGCCGACACAGATCGACATGGGCGACAACCTCAACATCCATCCCGTCACCTTGCCGTTGTACATCGGCAGCCAGCTGGGCTTCCTCGCCGTCTACCTGCTGACTGACTACGACACCTTGGTGCGCCATACCCTGTTGGCCCATCACACCGCTTTGATCGGTCGCCGGGACATGGAGGCCTGGATCGACGACGGTGCCCATTTGCTGCGTAGCCTGTTCGGCCAGGCCCAGCGCTATCGGCATGCTGGCGTCACCCGTGATGACATGGCGGCGAACAACGCTCGTGCTCTGGCGGCCATGGAGAAGTTTGGTCTCCCTCCTATGGACATCCTTGAGGGGCATCGCCGTTCACAGTTCGCGCCACCCATCAGTCGTCGTGGTGCTGTGGCAGTGGATAGCGCTGACGCGTTGGCAGAGGAAGCAGTAGAGCCATCTGCGACAGTCGATGAGCCGGAGGACGAAGTATGAAGCCCCTAATCCCGACTCAACCAACGCCCCTCGAAACACTGACACCAGATGCCTATCGACAGCTCGAACACGCTGCCTCCCTAAAAGGCCTTTTAAAACCCTTTAAGGGTAAGGGGGAACTGGAATACCTGGCGCAGGTGGCGAGGGAAACCGAGGCGCAGCTATGTCGCCTGATGGAGGCTGTGGCGCAGCAGGTTGGACAGCCCCCTTACTCACTGTTGGATATCCGATTGGTGCTGCAGAACACCAGCGCGGGCAGCACCTTTTTACGATGGCGCACCCGCGACTTCGCCCGTATGGGCGTTGCGGTCTGGGAACGCCAAGTCTCCAACAAGGCCTTGCCCCAAGCCGTACGTGAGGAATTGCACCGTTTCGAATGCGAGCGTATCGCACTGAACTTGCAGATGAGCGTGGTGCATTCGCTCTACCGCCAGGCTTCAACCTGCGCGATCAAAATGGCCAGCGCCGAACGGCTGCTGCGCCAGTCCACACCAGCAGCGGAGATATCACGATGAGTACTTTTTTCGTCGGCGAAGGCAACATCGGCAGTGCGCCAGAGTTCCAGGAATTCCCGTCAGGCAATGACGAGCCACGGCGTCTGCTGCGCCTGAATGTGTACTTCGACAACCCCGTGCCACGCGATGGCAGCTACGAAGATCGAGGCGGCTATTGGGCGCCGGTCGAGCTCTGGCACCGCGAGGCTGAACACTGGAGCACGCTGTACCAGAAAGGCATGCGCGTGTTGGTAGAGGGCCGCACCGTGCGCGATGAGTGGGAGGACAGTGAAGACAATGCACGGGTCACCTTCAAGATCGAGGCACGTCGTGTCGGCATCCTGCCTCATCGCGTGCAGAACGTGATCATGCGGGAGCGCTCCAGTGAGTCAGCCTCGTCTGCGGCTCCCGTCGGGCAGGCTACAGACCAGGCCAGCTTGCCTGCGTCGAAGTCCAAAAAGCGCAGAGGGCAGCCACCATCGGCATGACGGACATGAGGCATAAAAAATGCGCGTGTGCGCGAAGTTCCTGGCCTGTCATTACTCGCTGCTCGTGAAGCACTGTCGTCCACATGACTGCAACCTAGCAGCCTCGCCCCCATTCAAGACTGCCCTCACCGACTAATATGAGAGACCTGCCATTCAGGTTTCTCATAGCTCGCCATTGCTGTTTCCAACAACGCTGCTCCGAACTCAACCCGGAGCAGTTCTATGCGTCTCTTTCTCTGCGAGAAACCCTCCCAGGGCCGTGACATAGCCAAGGTCCTCGGGGCCACACGGCGTGGCGATGGCTGCCTGATCGGCACCGAGACAACCGTCACCTGGTGTATCGGCCACCTGCTGGAGACGGCCCCACCTGAGGCCTATGGCGATCAGTACAAAACCTGGTCGTTGGATCATCTACCGATCATTCCCGCGCAGTGGAGGGTTGAGGTCAAACCCAAGACTGTCGCGCAGTTCAAAATCATCAAACACCTGCTCAGCGAAGCTAGCACCGTCATCATCGCCACCGACGCCGATCGGGAAGGTGAAATGATTGCCCGCGAGTTACTGGAGCTCTGCAACTATCGTGGCTCTGTTGAGCGCCTCTGGTTATCCGCACTCAACGAGGCGTCGATTCGTAAGGCATTGTCCTCGCTGAGGTCAAGCGATGAGACCCTCACGCTGTATCACTCAGCCCTGGCGCGCAGCCGTGCCGACTGGCTTATCGGCATGAACCTCAGTCGTTTGTTTACCCTCCTAGGACGGCGGGCGGGCTATGACGGCGTACTGTCGGTTGGACGCGTCCAAACGCCCACTTTGCGCTTGGTGGTTGATCGAGATCGCGCGATTGCCAGCTTCGTCTCAGTGCCGTACTGGGTGGTGGATGTGCACCTGTCTTCAATGGGGCAACCCTTCATCGCGTCGTGGATACCACCCAGCTCAGGACGTGACGAAGCCGGTCGCTGCCTGCAGCAGTCGCTTGCCAGTCAGACCGTCCAAGCGATTTCTAGCAGCAAGACCGCCACCGTAGGCTCGCTGCAGACTGAGCATTTGCGCGAAGCGCCACCCCTGCCCTTCGACCTGAGCACACTGCAAGAAGTCTGTTCACGCAAGTTGGGACTCGGCGCTCAGGAAACCCTGAACATCGCCCAAGCCTTATATGAAACCCACAAAGCCACCAGCTATCCGCGCAGCGATTGCCGCTATTTGCCAGAGAGCATGTTCAACGAGGTAGCCGCGGTATTCGATGCCCTGCTCAGAATGGATCCTGCGTTACGCCCAGCGCTCGCAAGCGTCGATCAATCATTGCGCTCACGAGCATGGAACGATGCCAAGATCACCGCGCACCACGCCATCATTCCCACCACCGAGCCGGCGAACCTTGGGCGGATGTCTGAACAAGAGCGCCAAGTCTACGAATTGATTCGTAGCCATTATCTCGCGCAATTTCTGCCGCATCACGAGTTTGATCGAACCGAGGTCGAACTGGAGTGCGGCGCCGAACGTTTGACTGCTGTTGGCAAACAGATTCTCGTCCAAGGCTGGAAAGGCTTGCTCTCCGACAACGCCGAAGACGATGAACCCAGTCAAAAGTCCCAGGTATTGCCCGTCCTACAACAGGGTACACAGTGCGCAGTGGACGACGTCGAACTCAAGTCCATGCGCACCACTGCGCCCAAACCGCTCACCGAGGGCGATCTGATTAAGGCGATGAAAAACGTCGCCAAACTGGTCAACGACCCGCGCCTGAAACAGAAACTTCGGGACACCACCGGTATCGGCACCGAAGCCACGCGAGCCGGCATTATCAAAGGTTTGATTGATCGCGGCTACTTGCTGAAGAGAAAACGTGCGTTAACGGCCTCCGCAGCGGCCCATACCCTGATCGAAGCGGTACCCGCTGCAGTCGCGGATCCGGGTATGACAGCGATCTGGGAGCAAGCTCTAGATGAAATCGAAGCGGGACGTCTGACCTTAGATGCATTCGTTGCCAAGCAGTCGCGATGGATTACGCAGCTGATCGCGAACTGCGGAGCGCTTACCTTGTCGTTACCGGTCGAAGCCGGGCCTGTCTGTCCCACTTGCAACGCATCAATGCTCAGGCGGAAGGGAAAATCAGGGCCGTTCTGGTCATGCTCCCACTACCCAGGCTGCAAAGGCACTGTGCCAATCAGTAAAGGTATACGTCGTCCATGAGGCACCATTTGGCGCTCACATGAACCTCGGGGGAGGTCGTCAGTGCATCATCAACGGCGCCTGATCCTTCTCCAAATCGTCTAACGGTCGTCCGATTTCACGGGCCAAGGCGATGCCTGTCGCTATCCATATCTGCCCCAGCTCGTTGAACGCTTTCAGGTGAGCAGGATCTTCGTTAAGCCAATGAACAAGGCTGTCGCGGTGTTCAGGGTTATCAGGGCAGTCATGGATCCTGATGAACAGCTCCAGTGTTCGATCCCAGATCAGGTCCATGTCGTTTCCGCGCGGCTCATCCATGCTCAACCTTGCCTCCATTTGGTCCTATCAGACCGCTCGGTCTCACTGGTCGCTACGGCTCTGATTCCTGGAGGAACACATGTCACGTCGCGACAAACAGCTATTTCAGTCAATATAACAACCCTTTAAGTCGATACTCAACCTTTAAGGATGTTCATGTCAATGGGTCTTTGCTCAACCATTCGGGTTGAATTGGAGAACTCATCACTTGGCACATAAACATCCGACCCAAGCCCAAATCGGGCGCATGATCGCGAAGCACCGCACTCAGCGTAATCTGACCCAGGAAGAGGTGGCTGAACGCCTGGGGATCGGCAGCGAAGCCATTTCGCGCCTTGAGCGGGGTGTGGTGGAGCTTTCCGTGGTCAAGCTGATGCAACTGGCGGACATCTTCGATTGCCGGATGGATGAACTGCTGACGGAGTCGAGCAGTCGCCCCAACGACCAGGGCCAGATGATCGCGGGCCTGCTGAGCGGCCTGCAAGAAAGCGACCGTGCCTTTATCCTGACGACCGTCGAACAGCTGGCCGCTCATCTCAGTAGCAAATAACCTCTTCGCCCACTGGCTTGACGTCGTCACACCCGCTCTGCTGTAGTGCCTCAGGATCATCGCTTACGGCGACCCAAGACCGATTCGCTCCGGGTAGCTCGGTCGGACTCCCTGAGTTCGGAGCCTTCTCTTCTGCGGAACTTCATTCCCGCTTTGTGCTCGACCGGATCAATGTGGCGGATGACCACTATTGCCTCTGCCAGGCAGCAGCGGTCATCCGCTACCGCGATCGCATTCAGTCCCGGAGCCCGCCGGGGAAATACTGGGCACCCTTTGTGCGCGGATGCGTGCCAGCATATTCCGACCCAGGCCACGATAAGGGTCGGTTGGCGAATCATGGCGCAGTTAAATCAAGTTTTGCGAGGAGCTTGTCGACTGCGTCAGACCGCCTAAGGTGGCTTTTCTATTCCTCGCCTGGCACCCCGCCAGGCCCACTCTTCATTTTCTTCAGTCCAATAATTTCCACTGAATTCCGGCTATAAAAAATCAGCTTGCGGCGTCTTGACGCTCTCCTGAGACAGGCTTATACAAGGGCGTGGTTCGCTGTCGTTGACAGCCCAGCCCAGGTAGCTAGAACCTTCAAGGCTACGCCACGCTTGTGGTGGTTTACCCAAGTGCGATAAGCATTCGGAGGCTCGCACGATTACCGCTTCAGCGGTGATGAATGCCCACTACCCTAGGTCCGCAAATCACTGCTGCGGATCCTCTCCTGCTACACCACTATTCTCCAGGCGCATCGATCTGATGGTCATCGGCTTGCCGGTGACGAGTCGTTCATCGTTCGCCTTCACCTAACCCACCCTGACGGGGACTCACTTCCCCGTCAGGGGCTGTGCGTCGCCGTTTTCCCTTGAAACAGGAGAACCACCATGGCCCACGCCAACCAATCCCAAGAAGCGACCACTTACTTCAACCTACACACCGTCGGTATCGGCTACCTCAACCGTGTTCGCGAAGTACAAGTCCGCCGCGGCCAGCCGTTCATGGCCTGCGATATCGCGGCTCTGCACGGTGCCACCGATGCGGTCGAGTACACCCGCTTCGACTGCAAAGTCGCTGGAGGCGAAGCTGAACGTTTGATTCGCCTCTATATGGACGCCGTCAAAGCCGAGAAAAAGGTCTTGCTGTCGTTCCGTATCGGCGACCTGTGGATTGACCCATTTCTCTATGAGAAAGGCGATAAACAAGGCCAACCGGGCGCCAGCCTGAAAGGTCGTCTGCTGTACATCGACTGGATCAAGGTCAACGGCACGTTCGAGTACAAAGCGCCTGCCAGGCAGGAAGCAACAGCACCTGCTGAGCAAACGCCAAACAGTGAGCCATCCCCAACGTCGGCTGATGTCGAAGCTGAGGATACCGACAACCCAACAGAGACCAGGATCAAACCTGAATCTGCACCCACTCCCCGCACAGCCCGCCGTGTTGCCACACGTACTGTTCAGTCCGCCTGAACACAATCCCCGATGTTTTACATCAAGGCGCTCAATCGAGCGCCTTTCTTCAATCCGCACAGGAGAACCCACATGGAATCCTTCTGGCTTTGCGACGATTGCCTGTTCGCTGCGGCTTACGAGGACTACAGCACGTTATCGCTCTACTACACGACGGATGAAATCGAGAAACGCATCGCCGGTCTCCATCGCGGGCTGGTTCGGCTAATGCCCATCAGTGCCGACTTCGACCCCGAAACAGGCAGTGGCATAAGAACCTTCTCCCCATTGCCCTGCGACGGTTGCGATTCACACCTGCACGGACAACGCCACCGATTCACTCGGTTGTAAACAGCGCGTCATCGCGCAATGCCCGTCATTCTATATCCACCTCGGGGACACCACTCCCCTCGGGTGTGTACCCCCGGATTGTTCCCTTCGGAGGTACCCCATGAGCACCCAACTCACCCTGATTGAAACCTTGGATGTCGAGGCTGATCGTATCGCCCAGGAAAACCAGCTAATCGACGAAGCGTTGCACATTCTGGATCGTCGGCTGTTCACCCGCGGCCCCAACCTGACGTCACCTGACGCCGTGGCCTCATATCTGAAACTTCATCTTGCGCAACAAGAGCATGAAGTTTTCGGTGTGATTTTTCTCGATGCCCGCCATCGCGTTCTAGCGTTCGAGATCCTCTTTCACGGCAGCATCGATGGCGCCAGTGTTTATCCCCGCCAGGTCGTCAAGCGCTCCCTAGCACATAACGCAGCAGCCGCCATTTTTGTTCATAACCATCCCTCCGGATGTACGGAACCCAGCCAGGCAGATCGCGTCTTGACCGCACGGTTGAAGGAGACCTTGGCGTTGATCGAGGTTCACGTACTGGATCACTTCATCGTGGGTGAAGGTCGCCCACTTTCTCTTGCCGAATACGGTTGGCTTTAACCCTTACAGGCGCCTTCGGGCGCCTTGTTCATTTTCATCCTAGAGAATACTCATGAACCCTTCACCCCCCCCAGCTCTGCTGGAAACCTCAAACCCATTTGCTCGTGGCTACGACAACTTGCATATCGAACGACTGCTACAGATCACGTACGCAAATGACTGCCCTCCGTGCTTTCGCCCCGTACACGACGCACAAGCGCATCTGCCCGATGATGCATTAGAACTGTTTCCTTGCGTGTTCAATGACGACGCCGCCTTGATCAGCGAAGGCCAATCCATACCGGATGAATTGGAAGAATGTTTCCAGTCCACCGGGCTGGTGCGGCAAGTAGTCTATGCCGTGACTGGCGAAATGCTTGATGAGCGACATCACGTCGGAGACCTGTACTCCCTGGAAGAAGCCCAAGCCATGGTCCATCGTTTGAGATTCGACACAGGACACTACAGTCGAGCCTGGGAGATCAGCACCGCACACCTCACTAACAAGGCCCTGCGCCACTTGGAAAACCGGGCTGGCAATGTCGACTCCAAGCCAACCGGACTGCTGTTTGAACCCTTTGCCCTGCCAGACTGCAATGGCGTCGGGTGTAAGCTGATCGGCACGCCCTGGACCGACGAGAACCTGATGAAGATCGAGGGCCGTCCTTACGCATCGCTGAGGCAGGAGCAGCTCGACGCTGGCACACCGGAAGCCCTGGTCAACCTGCTGTATCTGGCTGCACTGGCCGATGTGCGATTGTTGATCTTCGACCCCGACGCCGCCGTCTTGGATGGGCTCGCGATTTTTGAATAGCAACGCGTTCACCGTTAACACGACCCGCCTCGAATCAACTTACTCACTGAATCGCTCCTTCACCTCATGTCAGGTTCTGCACTGAATCTGACATGAGGTTTTGTCCATGGAGCGTTTTTTCACGCCTGTCTGCCTGCTGGGTTTATTGAGTGCCTGCACGGCGCAGATCCCCACCCCATTGCCGACTAGTCCAGAGAATGCCGACGGTTCCAATCGGGCCCAGCTTTCGAGGAGTACAGCCGAAGAGAGTCATCCGACAGAGCTCCGCTATGGCCGCTATACGCTGGTCAGCACCGAGCCCACCACGGAACAACGTAATCTTCTCGCTCAAATCGTTGACATGAGCATTCCGTCCAGCCTGAATCCTTCGGTACAGGAAGCGATGCACTACGTGCTGCAGCGCTCAGGTTATTCGCTCTGCCCTGCTGCCGAACCAGTAAAGATACTGTTTACCCGGCCTCTGCCTGCCGCCCATTACCGGCTCGGCCCGATTTCATTAAGCAACGCTCTACAAGTACTGGCTGGCCCCGCCTGGCAACTCACGATCGATGAGGTCAGCCGTTCGGTCTGCTTCGAACGGCAAAAAAATGATGCTGCCGTCGTGCGGCTCGCACCCAGCGCGGCCCATCAGCCGGAGGCACGCCCATGAAAGCCACGACGTTTCAAACCCTCATTGTCGGCTCACTTTGCCTGGCGGTCTCCGGGCTGAGTGGTGGTTTGTATAACCAGTATCAACGCTTGACCGAGCTGGAAGATGCGAACGCCCAACGCCTACAGACCTTGGATACCCTGCAACGTGATTCAAGCACCCTCTTGGATGCACAGGAGAAGCTGCAGTACGCACTGAAAGACCTGAAGCAGATGGTCGATTCCGGTGAGCAACAGGCCAATACCCTCGATCCGATGTTGGATCAATGGGCGCAGGAGATACAGGAACTGCGCGATGGTCTGGCAGCCCGTGCTACCGAAGCCGACATGATCGCGCTACGCGCACGACTTGAGCACGTCGAGCAGCAACTCCTGGACCTCAAAAGTCAGCCACCACTCCCACCACCGACGCCTTCCTCGGCCAAGCCGAAAAAAACCGCTCAGCCCAAGCCTGCCCCGCTCCTGCCTCCATTTTCAGTGTTGAGCGTCGAGTACCGCGGTGGCGAGCGCTTTCTGGCGGTCGCACCTCCTGACAGTCGCTCGCTCAATGATATCCAGTTGCTGCACAACGGCGAGCAGTTCGGCACATGGCAACTGAAGGTACTGGAGCCGAACGCGGCTATCTTCGCGGTGACCGCTCACCCAGACCAGACCGTGCACCTCCCTTGAGAAGCGATCATGAACAGAGCTCCGCTGAGCCCCATCGTCTGTTTCATTTCCTTGCTGAGCACGGGCGCTGCGCTGGGCAACCCCGTCACGACACCGTCACGGACCCAGGACACGCAGTCTGCTCCGCTGGAGCGTTCGCACTCTGAACAGGCGGCAAGTTGGGGTCTGACGGAGCAGGAGTGGACACGCTTCGAACAGATCCAAGCCGGCCCGCGTGGTTTCTGGAGCCCGAATCTCGATCCATTGACCGCACTCGGAGTCGAGGCCGAGAACGATCAAGAGCGCCAGCGCTATGCCGAATTACAAGTAGCGCTGGAAGCCAAACGCGCCGAGCGCGAGTTGGCTTACCAAAACGCCTACACCGCAGCTTGGGCCAAGCTGTTTCCTGGGCTGTTGCCGATTCAGGGTATGGCATCCCCGCCCACTGCTAGCTCACCGGTAGAGCCGCGCCGCGCTCTGTTTGTCGAAGACCATTGCCCTGCGTGCACCGCTGAAGCGCAGCGTCTGCAAAGCAGTGATACAGCGTTCGATATCTACCTGGTGGGCAGCCAAGGCGAGGACGAACATGTCCGTGGCTGGGCGCGGCAAGCAGGCATTGATGCGAGCAAGGTCCAACACCGGCAAATCACCCTGAACCATGATCGCGGGCGCTGGTTCAGCCTGGGGGCCCCGAGACCGTTACCCGTCACATTTCAGCAGGTGAACGGACAATGGCAACGTCTCGATTGATTGCTATTGCGCTCCTGCTGACGGTGCACGCCGTCCGGGCAGATGAATTTCCGCCTCCGGCTTATCAACTGGCAGCGCATGACACCAACGTCCCTTCCACGGTGCTGTTCGCTATTGCCCTGCAGGAGAGTGGCGCCCGCCTCCGTGGTCGACTGTTGCCCTGGCCTTGGACGCTGAATATTGCCGGTAGCCCTTACCGTTTCGCCAATCGTCAGACCGCCTGTCACGCCTTGCTTCAGGCGCTTGCTCGGTATGACGCCAAGCGGGTCGATGCCGGGCTTGGGCAAATCAACCTGGGTTATCACGGACAGCATTTTTCCAGTCCCTGCGAAGCCCTCGAACCCTACCGCAATCTGGCCGTAACTGCCGCGCTGCTGCAAGAGCATCACGCCGCCACCGGTGATTGGGTGTCGGCTGCTGGCCGATATCACCGCCCGGCAGGAGGAACGCCGGCTGCGCGTTACCGCGCCGGCTTTTCTCAACAACTCGAACGACTAAAGGTTTCCTTCAAACAGGGCACACCACCATGAAGCGAATTCCCAGTGCGTATTACTTCGCCGTGCTCTTGGCTGCGCTCGCCCAGCCGGCAATGTCATTTGCAGAACATCAGCCTGGCGGCTTCACCGGCCCCCAGTTTGAAGCTGTCAGGCCGCCAATAAACAACAAGACCCAGCCTGCTCGGGCCAGACATGCGGACCTATCTGCATTTGCCGATGAGACCTGGATACTGCCCGTGCGCAGCTCTCACTTGAGCCCAGGCCAAATCACAACCCGCACCTTGGACATGCCGGGCTTGCAGCCATTTTTCCTGGTCGGGGAGGATCCCCAATCGTTGGCTTGGCTGCATCAGCGTGCGACTGAACTGCAAGAAATGGGGGCGGCCGGCCTCGCCGTCGAAGTGACCGATACTGACGCCCTGGCCCGAATTCGAGCAGCCGCGCCGGGCATCACCATTCTGCCGGTCAACGGCAACGACATCGCCTCTCGCCTGAAAATTGAGCACTACCCTGTCTTAATCACAGCCACCTCACTGGAACAGTGAGTCTGGGTCATGGCCGAGCATGCGATGGAGACCAAACTCCGGCCGGCAGTCGAGCTGTATACCGTGGCGATCTGCGTCGCCGCGGCGGTGTTATGCGTGTATTCGCCCTGGGCCGTGGCCCTATCACCCGAGATCGGCCTGATTGCGGCGCTGGCCTATGCCCTGTTCGGTTTGATCCGCCTCCGACAAGCCTGGGAGGTGTTGCGCTATCGGCGCAATATCCGCCGGCTGCCTCGCTACGAGCTGACCAGCCGGCAGATTCCGGTGAGCCGCAAACGTCTGTTCATGGGCCGCGGCTTTCGCTGGACCCGCCTGCACACCCAGCGCTTGGTCGAAGCCCAGGATCCGGCCGTCGCTCACTACGTCGACCAACCGACCCGTTACCGCCTGGCACGTGGACTCGAACGTCGCCTAGAACACGCACCGTTTCCGCTCTCGACACTGGCCCGTATCACCGCCTGGGACAGCGCCTTTAATCCGTTGCGCCCTTTGCCTCCGGTCGGAGGCTCGCCACTGCTGCATGGGGTCGAGCCAGATGAAACAGAGGTCAGCCTGCCGCTGGGCGAACGGGTGGGTCACACGCTGGTGCTTGGTACTACCCGTGTCGGCAAAACCCGGCTCGCGGAGGTGTACATCACCCAGGACATTCATCGCATCGAACATGAGGTGGTCATCGTCTTCGATCCGAAGGGCGATGCCGACTTGCTCAAACGGATGTACGTCGAAGCCAAACGGGCCGGTCGAGAAAAGGAACTCTATGTCTTCCATCTGGGCTGGCCGGAGATATCCGCGCGTTACAACGCCGTGGGACGCTTCGGTCGTATCTCGGAAGTAGCATCGCGCATTGCCGGGCAGCTCAGCGGTGAAGGCAACTCCGCGGCCTTTCGCGAGTTTGCCTGGCGCTTCGTCAACATCATTGCCCGCGCTCTGATCGAACTGGGCCGACGTCCGGACTACCTGCAGATCCAACGCCATGTAGTCAACATCGACGCACTGTTCATCGAATACGCCCAGCAGTTTTTCGCCAAGACCGATCCGAAAGCCTGGGAAGTGATCGTCCAACTGGAAGGCAAGCTCACCGAGAAAAACATTCCCCGGCATATGGTGGGACGCGAAAAACGCGTGGTGGCCATCGAGCAGTACCTGGCGGTGAAGCGGGTATTTGATCCAGTAATGGACGGGCTGCGTTCGGCTGTACGCTACGACCGTACTTACTTCGACAAAATCGTTGCCTCGCTACTGCCGCTGCTGGAGAAACTCACCACCGGCAAGACCGCCCAGTTACTGGCCCCCAACTACACCGATTTAGATGACCCGCGGCCGATCTTCGACTGGATGCAGATCATCCGAAAACGCGGCATCGTTTATGTCGGCCTGGATGCACTGACCGATGCCGAGGTGGCTGCCGCCGTCGGCAACTCCATGTTCGCCGACTTGGTCTCGGTCGCGGGCCACATCTACAAACATGGCATTGACCACGGTTTGCCCGCATCGGGCAGCAGCGGTGACAAGCTGCCGATCAACCTGCATGCCGATGAGTTCAACGAGTTGATGGGCGACGAGTTCATCCCACTGATCAACAAGGGTGGCGGAGCTGGCATCCAGGTGACGGCCTATACCCAAACCCTCAGCGATATCGAAGCACGCATTGGTAACCGCGCCAAGGCCGGCCAAGTCATTGGTAACTTCAACACCCTGCAGATGCTCCGCGTGCGCGAAACCGCCACTGCAGAACTGCTCACCCAGCAATTGCCCAAGGTCAATGTGTTGACCAAAACCCTGGTGTCGGGTGCGACCGACACCTCCGATCCGGAGGCCAACACGGACTTCACTTCGTCCTCGCAGGATCGCGTCAGCACCACCAGCGTGCCGCTGATTGAGCCAGCGCATATCGTCAGTTTGCCCAAGGGGCAGATGTTCTCCTTCCAGACCGGTGGTCAGCTCTGGAAAGTCCGCATGCCGTTGCCGAAACCCTCCAACGACGACGCCATGCCCAAGGACCTGCAGGAGCTTACCCAACGGATGCGGGCCATTTATAACGAACAGGCGGGTCAATGGTGGAGCGCAAGCGGTGGCGGTCCAACCACAAACTTCGATCTGGATCAGGTGGGGTAACCCTGCCTCGCCACAGGTTTCGATTCACCAAACATGTATTCGGCGGGCGCCGTGGCGGCGTCCACTTGACGACGCGCGATGGAGTAAACGATGGCAACTTCCGTACAGAACACACCGCCACAACCGATCCAGCGCCCTGGATTAATCGTCTCGGCGATTGGTTTGATTTTACGCATCATCGGCTTGCTGATCGCCTCGTTGCTATTCTCGATATTCATCGAGTTCGCCGGGCTGCTACTGTTTTGGGGCGATCAGGGTTGGCGGCACAGCCAAGCCATGTTGACGAACGAACTGGCCTGGCTGAGCGAGCATTTCAAATCTTCACTCATCATCCAACAACCCGGACACACGATTGTCCAGTGGCTGGATTTTCTAAATCAGTGGCTGCTGGTCAAGACTGGCTTTACGGATTTTGCCCAGCAGGCGCGGGTGTCGAGCCAGGGCAACGGCTTCTGGAGTTGGACCAATCAGCTATACGTGAGCATTGAGAATTTCGTGCTGGCAGCGGTGTATGTCACCTTCACCTTCGTGGTGCGCCTGACCATTCTGGTTCTGGCCACACCCTTGTTTCTGTTGGCCATGTTCACTGGTTTTGTAGATGGTTTGATGCGCCGTGACCTGCGCAAATTTGGCGCGGGGCGAGAAAGCAGCTTTGTCTATCATCGCGCTAAGCGAGCGGTGATACCCCTGCTGATCGTGCCCTGGATCATTTACCTGTCCCTGCCCTTTTCGCTCAATCCGATGGCCGTTTTTTTGCCTTGCGCGGTGTTGCTCGGAGTAACGACAGCTATCACCGCAGCGACGTTCAAAAAATATATTTAAGTGCAACACAAGTGCTGTTTTTTTATTTCAGTCGATACGATGACACGCGTGCTTGATGGCCGCAGCCCTCCCAGCTAAGCGTACCGCACATCTTTCGAGGCCACGACCTGATTGACCCCGTAACCGGTTCGAGCATCGGATGTGCTGATCAAGCGCTCGACGGCCTTTGCCAGATCAGGATTTACCGTTGCACTCTGGCTATCCCTGAAGTAGCGCATCACCGCCCCCGCCACGACATCCGCTATCTGCAGGCCAATGCCTTCGTGCGACTGCGCAAACGTGAAAGTAGCCATCTCTTCGAAAATAAAGTCCGAGTGTGGAGTGTATGGAACCTGGCTTTGGTCCTTCTGGACTTCCACAGTCGCTTTCCCCAGATGCAGGATATCCTCGAGTTCCAACTGCTGATCGTGAACGATGTGGACACCTTGCAGATTTCGTCTGAAGTAGAGATTCAGGCGCGCGTAGATGTTGGCAAACGAGGTCAGATTGGGAAGCATCCAAACACGCTTGCTGCGCTTGTTGTGATCAGGTGGCGGAAGGAACTGGAGAAATGCGTCAGGATCCTGCTCCTTAAGTTCCAGATACTCGTTACGGGCATCTTCCACCATCATGACTACGCCTCGGGCAATATCTTTCTTCCCTGGGATGTCCAGAAGGCGCACGCCCAGATCCTGAAGCAATGAAAGAGACTGCAGCAGGTGCGCCTCAGAAGGCTCTAGGCAGGCTTGGACAAATGCGTCGAGCACCTGATCCGGAGCTTCAGCATTCAGAAAGTCCGCAACAGTATTCCTAAGGAAGGTCATGGGTGCGCCTTCGGGGAACCCCATGCAAGATGGTAGCAACTGAAAACTCGTGATATGCACGCAGATGAAATAGCGTTTATCCACGAGTTCGACAAACAGAGGCGCACCGATAGACTCCAGGTAGTCTATAACCTCCAAAACAAATTTGGGCTTGGCCATCAGAGACTTGGACTTAAGCTCACCAGGTGAAATCCTGTGCAATGCGCGCAGCTCTTCGATTCGAGTGACAACTGCCGACTCGTCACTCACCCCCACCGCAGCCAGTACGAAGTACGGTTGCCCTTTGAAGTCGAAGCCGTCACAGCTGTTGACTATGTCACCGCTATGACCACTCTCGTCGAGGTAGAACGTCATGCTCAAGGTTGGTCTCCCCAAATTGTAAAATGTCTCCAGGCCCTGCCACATCATGCGCGCGCCAGGATACGGCCCAGGGGACTATTGATTGCCGTGAAGGCGTCGATGACGCCATCTAGGACAAAGTCGAGCGCACGACCATAACCTTGATGCAATGTAGCCGTGTCGAAGTCTTGATCCTGCAACCTCTCGATCTTGCTCACGGCGTCATGGGCATCGGCAATGCGAAGATCGTAGGTGACGAACAGCATTGCAATGTCGCTGTTTTTCGCATTCCAGCCTTCTGGTTCATCCTTGCTTTTTAGTGCGTCCGATGCCTCGCAGTTTTCGTCGAACCTGGTCAGGATGTTCAGTAAGCACTGCAGAAGCTTTAGCTTCCCCAAAGTGGCGATCAACTTTCTCGGGACCCCCATAGCTTCCAGAAGCTGTTTGAGGAAACCGTCGGGCAGCTTCTGCCAAATTTCATGGATGGATTTGCATCGAGCGAGAAAGGCCTGCTGGGTCATGTCCAAGGGCGCGAACTGAGCGAGTTTTGCAACCTGCGGATAATGCAGCCAACCATCGGCTGCAACTTCTTCCCGTGAGAACCCGAGCAGTTCGACAGCCGGTTTTTCGATGCCCAGCGCGGTCCCAAGCCGAGAAAGGTTTTCTCCCAAGGACAGCATTTGCGTGAGGAACCGATCAACTTTGGAAACGATGTGTTCTTCAGTCAGGTCGCACTGTTTCACGATCGCAGGATCCAGGGCGTGGACATGAGCATGCAATGTTTCCCGCTCCGGGACGCCTTTGTACAGATCCCGTAGATCCACCTCGATTAGGTTTCGCCCGATTCGCCGACACCCAGTGAAAGACCACTGCCCAAGATAAGATGGACTGCAATACCAGCCACCATGCGCGTCTATAGGTGTGCTTCCGTACAAGCTGTTTTGTTCATAGCGTTCGAGAAATCTGTCGTCGAGATAGACCGTCGTATCATTTCTCATGATGTCATTGGCACTAGCGTGCGTAACCTTTCCAGCAACACCTGGCCAAGTCAGCCCATCAGCTGTCTGCTGAGGGCAGAGGTTGCAGGAAACTGCGACTACTGTCGCCCATACCTGGAGCAGTAAGCCGTTCTCTGTTTCCTGAAGATCGCCATCAAGCCAGCTCCCCGGCTCGCCAAGAGAATGAAAACGTTCCCCGTTCATCAGCTTGCGCAGTTGCGGGCTGTCTGCGAGCGTCGCCTGATAGAAGAAATGGCGAACGCCGCGTCCCCCCTCAACCACAGATACTTGCGCAGATACTCGTTTGACATGAACCAATTAACATCCCGGGACGGCTTGAAGTGGTATTGCAGCGAAACCTCACCTTCAGCGACTCCGAACTCTGGAAGGCTCAAATCGTCGTAAACCAAACGCTGATGCTCATTGCCAATGCATCGTGGCGTTAAACCCAACGCCATCCATACCTTCTCGGCCAAGGTGTATGTGAAGAACAAGCTGCTGCCCCAGGAGGCAACGACGTAGTCATACCCACTCACATTCGGTGTGAAGTCTTTCACGCTCCCTTTCTCACTTGGAATCGGAACCCCGTGCGCCACCACACTCTGACTATGTAGAACGGGTATCGCGTTACCGTCATCGGGAACGACAGCCATCAACATATGAACCGTCTCGCGGTTCGACTCTGAGCGTTCGGTTTCCGTGAAACTACTCACCTCGACTCTCTGCAACGGATCAGTCCCCACTGGCTCTAGCAGTGAGCGCAACCGCTGCGGTAGCAAGTCGGCCGGAATAGGAAATCTTCCCACGTAATCAAACATCGGTCCTTCTCCTTGAGTGTCGCAAACAGCCTATCAGTCCACTCCCCGAAAAAGCGACTGATCACACCTCAAGTTTCTTAATGAACAATTCGACCTCTGACTCGATTCTGTTCCCAGATCCATATGGGCCAGCATCATGCCAATTACCCCCTTTCGCTGCTTGTTACTGTTCTCGCTTGCTATCGTCGATGGCAGCAGTTATGCCGCATCTGCTCATGAGCAGGAACAGCTCAGCCTAGTCCAGCAGCAGCTAGACGCTATCGAACGCCTCGCAACGCGAGCTGAGGTAGCCAGCACAGCTGAACCCGACGATCGCTATCGCTTCGACTATCCCCGGCTGACTCAGGACATCCAGCGCATCCGCCATGGAGTAAAGGACTACCTGTCCCCTTCGCGCGCTCAGCCCCGCGACCCCATTGAATTTGTAGGTGATTACCGCCTTGACACTCCGTCCGCGAAGCCGTCGCCATGAGTATGACTGACGCCCAGATCGCTGCGTTTCAAAACGCCTCGGGCTTCGCACCGCAGAGCAGTTCGACGCTCTGGCTATCCCTGGTTCTTGTCCTGGCGTTGCTTTGGTGTGCCTGGGTGATGTGGACGGCTTACCGGGGATGGGCGGCCGGCAGTGTGCGCTTCGGCGCCTTCGGCGGCAGTGCCGCGCGCGTCTTGCTCGCCCTACTCGTCCTGATGTTCTTCACCCTGTCCTAACCCTGGAGATCGCCACCATGCTCAAGTGCTTAGTCCCCCTGAAAAACAACCTGCGAGATTGTGCGACCCAGCGCTTGATCGGTCTGCTGCTGGTGCTAGGACCAAGCCTGGCTTTTGCCGAGCTTCCCACCATGGAGGCTCCTTCACGCGGTGAGGGTTCGGGGCTGATCGAGACGATCAAAAACTACGCCTACGACGGCGGCATCCTGCTCTGTCTGCTGATCGCCCTACTCGCTTTTCTGGGTGTGGCCTGGCACTCCCTGACCGTCTATGCCGACGTGCAGAACCAGCGCAAGACCTGGAAGGACCTCGGCGCGGTGGTTGGTATCGGAGCGCTGTTGGTGGTGATCATCATCTGGTTCCTGACCAAGGCCGCCGCGATTCTGTGAGGTCTACGTGAACGACACTATCGAACGCCTTGCTGACGGCACCTTGGTCTTTCTGCCTGAGCGACTCAATCGCGATCCTGCCGTACTGCGCGGTTTGACCAATGATGAGATGTGGGTAGCGCTAGGTACCGGCGCAGTCATCGGCCTGCTGCTGGGCGTGCCTCTGGCGATCGCCACCGCCTCCATTGCCGTGGCGCCGACCAGTATGATCGCGGGCATGGCCGTGGTGATATTGGCCGGTGGCACGCTTTTGCGTCGAGCCAAACGGGCCCGTCCCGAGACCTGGTTGTACCGCAAACTCGAATGGGTACTGGCTAGCCGTTGGCGCTTGGGCCGCGGCAATCTGATTCTCCACTCCGGTCCCTGGACGGTCCGCCGTTCATGTCGGCTGCGTCCTGCCCTATCCCGGTGGCAGCCATGAGCCGCTTTCGGAACAAGGTGGATGCCCAACAGGCCCATATCTTCAGCCTGCGCCTGGCGGTAATGATCCTTGCGTTAGTTTGTGCCGGGCTCTGGTACGGCTGGCGCTCGGCACCGACCGATCTGACTGTGCATGTCCCCCCGGATCTGCGTTCGGGCAGCACGCGCAAGTGGTGGGATATCCCCTCAGAGAATGTCTATGCCTTCGCCCTGTACATCTTTGGCCAACTCAACCGCTGGCCCTCGGATGGCGAACAGGACTACCGCCGCGCTATCTATAGCTTGCAGTCCTACCTGACACCCTCCTGCAAGACCTTCCTCGACGGCGACTACGAATACCGCAAGGCCGCCGGCGAACTCCGCCAGCGGGTACGTGGCGTCTACGAAATTCTGGGCCGAGGCTACAGCGAAGATCCGGAACTCAGGGTCAAGCAACTCGACCGCGACAGCTGGCTGGTCACCCTTGACCTCAACGCTGATGAATATTACGCCGCGGAACCGGTGAAACGGGTGGTGGTGCGCTATCCACTACGCGTGGTGCGTTTCGACCTCGATCCCGAACGCAACAAGTGGGGACTGGCACTGGATTGTTATCAAGGCACGCCACAAAAAATCTCTCTGCCTGGAGGTGAGCCATGAATCGGATGTCTACCTTGGGGCTCACCATCGCACTGATGCTATGGGGAGTTGCAGCGCAGGCCGTCGAGATGATGCGCTGGGAACGCCTCCCTCTCGCGGTCCCGCTGGTGATCAATCAGGAACGGGTGGTCCTTATCGATGAGGATGTTCGAGTCGGCGTACCCTCAACTCTGACCGGCAAGCTGCGCGTGCAATCTACCGGCGGAACGCTGTACCTACGCGCGTCAGAAGTCATTGCACCTACCCGATTACAACTGCAATCGGTCGCGACGGGCGAGATCATCCTCTTGGACATTGCAGCCACGCCTGGCGAGCAACCGCTGGAACCCGTGCGTATTCTCAAGAATGCTCAGGGACAGCCTACCGAGGCTGAATCTAGCACCGTCCCTGTTCCAGAACGTACGCCAATCCCTGTTGCTTTGGCGCGCTACGCCGCGCAAAGCCTATACGGTCCGCTGCGCACCGTGGAGTCCCTGCCCGGCGTACGCCGCGTCCCGCTCAAGCTGCGCACCGAACTGCGGCCCCTGCTGCCGAGCGAAAACGTTTCCAGTACCTCTATCGCCGCCTGGCGGCTCGGTGACTATTGGGTGACGGCCGTGAAGTTGCGCAATCGAGGTACAGCGACGGTGCAACTAGATCCGCGTCAGCTTCATGCAAAGCTGTTCGCCGCGACCTTCCAGCATGCTTTCCTCGGGCCGGTCGGCAGTGCGGAAGACACCACGATTGCCTACCTCATCACGCGCGGTGCCGGCCTCGAACACGCCCTGATGCTTCCGCCCGTTGCGCTAGGTGCTGACGATGAAGACTAACGCCTTGCTCAAATGGCTGGTACCGGCTGCGCTGCTGGGCGTAGTGCTGATCATCATGAAAAGCTGGGTCGCGGGAGGCAGTACGCCTTCTCCAGAGCACCCAGTTGATCAGGGCGATATTCAATTATCTGCCGAGCAAGCCAAGTCGCTCGGCATTGCGGGCGATACCCCACGCGACACGGTCGCCACCTTGGTAGGCCAAGTGAAGGCCATGCGCAGCGACATGCTCGGTTTGAAGAAACACAATGATTCACTGCAAACGGAAAATAATCGCCTTCGCGAGCGGGAAAACAGTGTTGACTCGCGAATCCAGATGGCGCTTGGCAGTGTGACCCAACAGGTCGACGAAGGCCGCCGACAAGCCAACGAGGCCCGACTCAAAGCAGAACAAGACAGTCGTCAGGCTCGCGGTCTGCTGACGCAACTGCAGGAACAGTTGTCGGGGCTGACCGGCAAAGGCAAGGACACGCCGATCGGACTAGGGCTTGAACCGGGCGACGGTGCTCAGCTCGAAGGGCAGCATTCTGCCAATGATGCATTTCAATGGATTGAGCCCTCGGATGCTCTGCCCATCGACGCCCAGGGCAAAACCAAGACCGTGTCCGCGCTGAGTCTGCCTACTGCCTTCAACTCACTGGAGGGTTTGAAGGACAATGCCATCGACCGCAGCCAGAAGCAGTTACGCGAGGTCACCAAGGGTGAACGTGAACTGACACGCTCCGCTGATCGTACCGAAGGCGCGAAGCCGGTCTACACGATCCCCGAAAACGCCACGCTGATGGGCTCGATCGCCATGACCGCGCTGATCGGCCGAGTCCCGGTGGACGGCACCGTGAGTGACCCCTATCCCTTCAAGGTGCTGGTCGGTCCGGAGAACCTGACGGCCAACGGCATCGACCTGCCGGACGTTGCGGGGGCCGTGATGAGCGGTACGGCGTCCGGTGACTGGACCCTGTCTTGCGTTCGCGGACAGATCGAGTCGATCACCTTTGTATTTACCGATGGCACCATCCGCACGGTGCCTCAGCCAAAGGCAGTAGCCAGCCGCAACGCCTCCACCACTCAGAGCTCGAACACCGACAAGATCCGTGGCGGACTCGGTTACCTGTCCGATCCATATGGCATCCCGTGCATTGCCGGCGAACGCCGCTCAAACGCTCAACAGTACCTCGGCAGCCAGAGCTTGATCACTGCCGCCGGCGCCGGCGTCGCCGCCTTGCTCGGGGATGAGCAGAACAACAGCAGCGTGATCAGTTCGGGCGGCAGTACGCTCGGGGTTACCAGCAGCAGTGGCAATAGCGCGCTGAATTCAATTCTCAGTGGTGGGGTCAGCGACATCCGTGAGTGGATCAACAAACTCTATGGCGAGACCTTTGCTGCCGTGTACGTGCCACCGGCCGCCCAAGTCGCTCTTCACCTCGACCATGAGATCACCATCGACTACGAGCCCAAGGGCCGGAGCGTTCGCCATGAAAAAGACCACGTTTCTCTGCCTGACCTGGATTAGCGTGTTTTCCTTGGTCCTGACAGGGTGTTCCACTGACAAGGACACGCTGCTGCCCCATGGCGAGCAAACCACGCTGGACATCTGGAACGGCGCCGGGTCGCAAGGCACTCAGCAGCAACTGTTGGATGCTCGGCAGCAGTTACGCCGTCCGTTGGCTCAAGCAGATTTCTCCGTTGCTCTCCAAGAACCGTATACGCGCACAGCGGCGAACGAAATTCGCAATCTGTTCCCTCGCTTGCCCAATCCCGATCTGGTGCTGTACGTATATCCGCACCTGAGTGGTACCGAGCAGGCACCGATCCCAGGTTACTCGACAGTCTTTCCGTTCTACCAACGGGTGCAGTACGCATTGCCGGGTGAACGTCAGGAAGACTTGTAATGCGTACCGGCGACTCGGGCAAGCGTACCCCTGCGTGGAAATGCTGGCGCAACCCATTGCTCCCTCGCGCCACCTTGGCAGATGAAGCTGCACTCTATGCGCATAACCCCAGCTTCACCGATCATCTGCCATGGGTTGAATACCTCGATACCGAGCAGTGTTTCCTATTGGATGACAATCGCTCGGTGGGCGCAGTGTTCGAGTTACTGCCCATCGGCACCGAAGGGCGCGAACCCGATTGGCTGATGGCTGCCCGCGATGCCCTTGAGGATGCCTTGCAGGATAGTTTTGATGAGTTGGATCAAGCGCCTTGGGTGGTGCAGTTTTTTTGCGAGGACGACAATGACATCACGCCCTATCTGACTCGGTTCACCGATTATATTCAGAACAGCGCGCGAGGCACGGTGTTCACCGAAGCGTACAAGGATCTTACTCGCCGACATCTGAAGGCCATCGCCAAGCCCGGTGGTCTGTTTGAGGATAAGGTGGTGACACGCCTGCCGTGGCGCGGAAACAACCGCCGGGTGCGCCTGGTAGTCTACCGCTGGCTTGAGTCTGACCCTAATGAGACAGGACTCACACCGGTGCAATCCCTGCATCAGGCTTGCGAACGTATCGCTGCTTCGTTGCAGGCGTGCGGAGTGCAATCAACGCAAGTCGATGGCCGAAGCTTGTATGCCTGGTTGTTGCCCTGGTTCAATCCAGCCCCCAGGCTCACCGATGAAGCACCCGAGGAGTTCTACCGCCGTGTGGCCTATCCGGAGTCGGGCGATGGCGAGTCGCTGAAACTACCCTTCGATCACGATTTTGCCGAACGCCTGTTTTTCAATGAGCCGCATTCGGATGTACAGCGCGGACTCTGGTACTTCGACGGTCAGCCCCATCGGGTAATGGTAGTGGACAAATTGCGACGCCCCCCGTTGATTGGCCAACTCACTGGCGAAACCCGCAAGGGTGACGCGGTGAATGCTCTATTCGACCAATTGCCCGAAGGCACGGTGATGAGCCTGACCATGGTGGTCAAAGCCCAAGATGTACTTGAGGACCAATTGAACCGCCTGGAGCGAAAATCCATCGGTGAAAACCTGGCCTCGACCCAGACCCGTCAGGATGTCGAAGAGGCTCGCGCGATCATCTGCCGCCAGCACAAGTTGTACCGGGGCACCCTGGCGTTCTACGTGCGCGGTCAAGATGAACAGCAATTGCACCAGCGCTCGGTCAGCCTAGCCAACGCGCTGCTGGGTGCGGGGCTGCAACCGGTGTGCGAAGGCGATGAAGTCGCCGCCTGCAACAGTTACTTGCGTTGGCTACCGATGGCTTACAACCCGGCCCGCGACACTCGCAACTGGTACACGCGGCTGATGTTCGCCCAGCACCTGGCAAACCTGGTTCCGGTGTGGGGCCGCAGCACCGGCACCGGCCACCCGGGCATCACCCTGTTCAATCGTGGTGGCTCGCCGTTGAGTTTTGATCCGTTGTCACGCCTGGACCGAGCCATGAATGGTCATCTGCTGTTGTTCGGCCCCACTGGCGCCGGCAAGTCGGCCACTCTGGTCACCCTGCTGATGCAGGTCATGGCGGTGTACCGCCCTCGCCTGATTATCGTCGAGGCCGGCAACTCATTCGGCCTGCAGGGAGACTACTTCGCGACACAGGGCCTGTCGGTCAACAAGGTCCAATTGAAACCTGGCGCCTCGGTCAGTCTCGCCCCGTTCGCCGATGCTTGGCGCCTGGTCGAGCAGAAGGATCAGGTCGCAAGTCTGTCGATCGATGAGCTGGACGATGAGGTGGTAACCAGTCGCGAAGACCAGCGCGATGTTCTCGGCGAACTGGAAATCACCGCCCGCCTGATGATCACCGGCGGCGAGGCCAAGGAAGAGGCGCGCCTGAGTCGAGCCGATCGCAGCCTGATCCGCGAGTGCATTCTCGATGCGGCGCAGACCTGTGTTGCCGCCGGCCGCCAGGTACTGACCCGCGACGTGCGCGACGCGTTGCTGCGCATCGCCGCCGACCCGCACTTGCCAGAGAAACGTCGCGAGCGTGCCCAGGAAATGGGCGAGTCCATGGACCTGTTTTGCCAGGGTTTCGAGGGTGAACTGTTCGATCGTGAAGGCACGCCTTGGCCCGAGAGCGATGTGACCATTGTCGATCTGGCCACCTACGCTCGCGAAGGCTACGAGGCACAGATGTCCATCAGCTACATCAGCCTGATGAACACCGTGAATAACCTTGCCGAACGAGACCAGTACCTGGGCCGACCGATCATCATGGTCACCGACGAGGGCCATATCATCACCAAGAATCCGCTGCTGGCGCCCTTCGTGGTCAAGGGCACGAAGATGTGGCGCAAGCTCGGAGCCTGGTTCTGGCTGGCGACGCAAAACCTTGCCGACTTCCCCACCGCCGCGCAGACCATGCTCAACATGATCGAATGGTGGATTTGCTTGAACATGCCGCCTGCGGAAATCGAAGAAATCGCACGGTTCAAGAAACTCACGCCGGCACAGAAAGCCTTGCTGCTCTCCGCCAGTAAGGAGCCCGGAAAATACACTGAAGGAGTCGTGCTCTCGAAAAAGCTCGAAACGCTGTTTCGGGCCGTGCCGCCCAGTCTTTATCTCGCCCTGGCCATGACGGAGCCCGAGGAAAAAGCCGAACGCTGGACACTGATGCAGAGCACCGGCTGCTCGGAATTGGAGGCGGCTTACCGGGTAGCTGAACGGATCGATAGGATGCGAGGAATTAAGTGAAACGGAGCTGATCCTAGGTTTCGATCAACCCGGCAGCAAATCCTTGAACACCTTCTCCACGTAGGCTTGCATGAACCAGTCAGGGATCTCATCAGCCCTGAATTCAAGGTCAGTCCCGTCCGTTACTTCAGCGAGCAACACCAGATCAGCGCCGGAGTTATCAAAGATATAAGCCCGGTTCGAGGCTGCGATGGCTGCTGGCAATAGGTTCAGGCAACGACCGTAGCGCTGCACAATTTTTTCCGTGGGGACTGGGTGCCCACCTGCCGCGACACGGTTCTTGACCCTGTTGATATTGATGTCAGGATCTTCAGTGGCGACAAAGTAGAGGTAGGTTCGATATCCCGACGCTTTTGCCTTAAGCATAAAAGCGACTTTGTCCTCGCTAGACATCACCGTTTCGAAGGTGAAAGACAACTGGGCTTCAAGGAGCTTGTGCCGCATGAAATCAGAGAGCACGGAAGCAAAATAGGAGTTCATCGCGACGGACTGGAAATTCAGGCCATTATTGCTGAAGCCTATTTTGGATGTCTCTTCAACGAGCTGGGTCGACCGAATCAGTCGGTGCGCCTTGATAAAGCCGAGAACCTCGTCACCTTCGACTTCCAGTTGAAAATCGCTGAACTCCAGGCGTCCGCCCTCTTTGGCAGCCTTTTCGATTTCATCCGGGTTGATGTAGATCCCGATCAGGTGGGAAGGGACGGCACTTTTCATTGTGCTTTTACCGGAACCATTAGGGCCGGCAAACACCCTCAGCCGAGGGATGGTCATGAGCAGCGGTGCACCTTGATAATCCCGCCCAAGGTCACTTTATGCTTAGGCTTGGCCACTCGAATAACCTTGTGCTTACCGTCGGCAGTCGTCTCAACGAGCTTGCCGTCCATGACTTCCATCACGCTGCGTCCGGCCGCCAGCGCGTTGATATAGGCCGTATTGATCGCACCTTCAGCCATGGCTGGGATTTTACCCTCCAGTCGGCTCACCAGATCGTCACTCAACACTTGGTCGGCTTTCATACCGCGCTCCACGTTCTCAGAGCGTGCAGAATCTGCACTTATCAGAATCCTAGCTACGTAAATCTGTTTATCACAGACCAACGCCATTTCTGTCAGATCTCCATTCTAGAGGAATGGAGCCTGGAACCATACCTTCCAACAGATTTTCGTGCCGTAAGCCCATATCACCAGGACTGGGAGCCGTATGGTTACGATGACACGCTCTGAAGCCTTTGCTGAATTCTCAATAAAAAACCGGCTTCGAAGGCATCCTGGCAGTCTCCTGCAGGACAGGTCTTCCGTGCCTGCGCCAGTTCCCACCACAGCGGTACGTCACCGGGTGTATTAAGCCAGGCCTGGGCGCATTGCACGCCACGTTCGATCATAGGCGCAAATTCGCTGCCCCACGGTGTCAAAAGTCTCGGGCAACCATCCGCCGCCGGAATTGAAACGTAATTTTCGTCCATAGACACCTTAGCTTTCGATTTAATTATTAATGCTGGGTCTGTCCCAAGCAGCATAGAAACAAAACTGGCACTTCGCTTAAGCATCAAAAAATAGCCCAATCAGGCCAATGTAGACTATATCCCGTGGATTGAGAGTCCCTCAAGGCGCAGTTTGCGCGCATGACTCAAGACTACGAACAGCTCCGTCTGCAACTTGCGGAGAACATCCGCTCGATGCGACGTGTGAAGAACCTTACCCAGGAGCAATTGGCGCTCATGGCCGAGGTGGATCGTACCTATGTGAGTCAAATCGAACGAGGGGTAGGCAACCCGTCGTTGTTGGTCCTCTGCAAACTCGCCAACATTTTCGAAATCAAAACGGATCAGTTGCTCATCGAGTCTGACGAGCTTGCTCGTAAGCTGAGCGCTGGATGACCATCTGCTGATCTAGAAGGTCGCTGTAAACCGACAATCCTGCGTTCGGCTTTCTCAGTGACACCCTTCTTTCTATCATTGAACCTGTCCAGGCCATACACCCAGAGCCTGGATCATGTCTGCTGCCTGCCCGCACATTTTGCCCCGGAAGTTACATCCTTTGTTGCTGAGCATTCTGCTGGCATCCGGGCCAAGCGTAGCGTTGGATACCGGCAGCATTACCGCCTCCGTACTTTCTCCAGACTGCCTCGAGTACAAAGTCGTCGGCATCTGCTTCTGGTTACTCTGTACCCCCTTCGGCTGCACGGTTAAAACCTCGACCAAGGTTCGTCACTTCATTCCTGAGCTGGTGGTCTCGAGCTATGCCACCACTGGTGCCAATCCTTGGACCGAGATGGCCGCGCTCTCCTCTCCCACCAGCGGTGCGGAAGGTGGCGGAAACCTGATCACGCCAAACACGCAACGCGACAACCTGCCTCGTTTCAAAAACGTTGACGGTATCGGCCATCCCGGTGGTCGGGCCGCCACACAACTTGCCTCGCAATCCGGCTATGCCTGCGCCAGCGGTGCCACTGCGTTCATGCCCTACTACCTGAGCACTTTGGACTCACTGGCCTGGCGTCATGGCATCCCGGAAAGCCTTTATCCCGAGTCGCTCTTACCGGGAGTCCGTGAGATCGGTCGTCAGCTCGCGGGGAATATGTGGGGCAACGTCTATCCCCGGCAAGGATTTCTGGTACAACCCGACGACTTCAAAGCCGCTGCAGTGATGGCGCAGCGGGCGGGCGATGTCATTACCCGCAACTGGCAACCGCACGTGTATGTCCCACTCATACCCGTACCACGCGACGGTTATTGGCCGCCTGGCCCAATCGTTGAAAACGACGCTTCGACCCACAAATGGCAATTGCTCTCTCCCGTGGTTCAACCCACATGTGCCATCTTCCCCAGCGATCCGGTGCAGAGCGCGGATGGCGGCTACGCCTGGTCGCTCTGGCGTCCTTATAGCTGCTGCAAGCGTGAGGGACAGACCTTCTTGTTCAGCATCGACTTCGAAGGTGGTGCTTCATGAGTAGGCATATTGCAAAACCCTGGTTGGGCCCGATGGGTTTGTTGCTCTGCGGACTGCTCGCCTTGGCCACGCATGCCGACGCCGCCGAGGACGATTACCGTCTAGGCACTCAAGGTGAAGTGCTCGACGACAGGGTGATGTACACCATAGGTGGTGGCTCGGCAGCGGGCTCGCCGAGCTCACTCTATCGCCCCAACGGTCTCGGAGTCGGCGGATCCTGGCAGGCGAACATGATGTGCGGAAACATGAGCCTCACCAACACCTTGCAAAACCAGTTGAACGGCGTCACCGAAGGGTTCCAGCAGATCATGGGCAGCATTGTGCAGAACGCGACCCAAGCGGTGATGTCGCTGCCTGCGTTGATCATCCAGCGCGCCAACCCCGGGCTTTATGAGTTGTTGAGTAACGGGGTGATGCAAGGGCGCATCGACTTCGACCGTTCCAAACTGACCTGCCAGGCCATGGCCGAGAAGATGGCTGACAAGGTCGGCCAAGCCGGCTGGGGCGCATTGGCCAAGAACCAGGAGATGCAGGGCAACCTCGAACATACCGGCGGTGATGCGGTGGCCGCGGTGAAAAACACCGAGGCCCGTAACGGCAATAATGGGGTGTCATGGGTCGGCGGGCAGAAGGCTGGAGGTAGCGGACAAACACCCATCCGGGCAACCTCCGATGTGGTGCGCGCGGGCTACAACCTGCTACATAACCGGTCCGTGGATGACAGCGCCTCGATCAGTAGCAGTGATTGCCTGGGCGGCGCTATTTGCCAGGCATGGACCTCACCCCAAGAGGAATCCGAATGGGCTGTTCGAGTGTTGGGCGAGACCGAAGTCGCGACCTGCGACACCTGCGAGACTCTACGGGCTACCGCTGGCAGCGGACTGACGCCGCTAATACAGGAGGCCTACAGTGAACACCTCAAGACCCTGCAAGGATTACTGTCCGGTTCTCTTCCGCCTAGCCCTGACAATCTGAGCAAAGCCTCCAGCCCGATGCTGCCGGTGACCCGGGGGGTGATCGACGCCCTGCGCGACGATCCTGATCAGGAAATCCTGGCGCGGCGCCTGGCCAGTGAGACGGCTCTATCCAGCGTGCTCGACAAAGCGCTCCTGCTATTGCGCACGCTGCTGGCAGGCAGCCACGAACCTAACATCGCTTCCGCCGAACCGGCCCAAATGGCCTTGACGAAAAACATCGACACACTGGAGCGCGAGATACGCCTGCTACAAACCGAGTTGCAGGTCCGGCAGATGCTCACAACCAATACCGCCAGCCTCGTGCTCGATCGACATGCCGGAGGTGCCGATGCGTCGCGCACCGTCGAGCAAGGCGACCCCGAACCTGGCCGACTCAACGACGCTGACGCCAGGCGCAAGTGAGCCATGAAACGCTCACTGCTATTCACTTTGCTTTCAAGTCTAGGGATCGCCGCAGGGATGATCCTGACCGCTGCACTGATCGCCTGGATCGGCCGCACTGCGCTGGGCAGTTTCGAGGTCTGGCAGCAAGCCTTGGAATCGATACGGCCTTACCTGCGGTGGTGGCGAGCCTTGCTCTACGGCGTCCTATTAGCACTCTGGTGGGACCTGCTGAGGCGCTATCGACATCGACCTCAGGACCGACTGCGCGTGAAGCGCGCCGGGACATTAGGGCTCTTGCTCTTTACCTGCGTCGAGCTCACTCGGTTGTGAGGTCACTACCATGCTCATGAGCACCAACAGCTACCTGGAGTTTTACCTCTCGCTGCTGGCCTGGATCATCAACAACGGTATCTGGAACGTCCTGTCCGATACTGGCCTGTTCGCCGCCCCCTTTGGTGCAATCATCTTGCAAGAATGGTTGTCGGCCCGTCAGCAAGGCGCGGATGAAGGCAACAAAGGATTGCTCTCGGTACCTCGAATTGAGAACCGGCTTTGGCTGGCCTACATTGTCGTATTGTTCGGCTGCGCGCCGGTCTTTCCGCTAAACCTCGCTTCAATGGCGTTCGACGATGCAGCGAGCCAACGCTGCGGTGTCAGCGTGGCCAAGCCAGCGGAAACCGCCTGGGGTACCACTTTCAACACCATAGGAGAACGCTCTGCCAATGTGCCAATCTGGTGGTTTCTGGTGCACGCCTTGAGTAAAGGAGTGACCGCAGCGGCCACCGCCTCCATTCCCTGCGCACCGGACATCCGACAGATGCGCATGGAGATCGACAGTTCTCGCATTGATAACCAGGTATTGCTACAGGAAGTCGCCGACTTCACTCGCGACTGCTACGGCTATTCCCGCTCTCGACTTTTCACCAACCGTCCTCAGTTGGACAAGGCACAAAGTCACGATGCGTCCTGGATCGGCTCACGCTATTTTCTCGACACGCCGGGCTACTACGATACCGATCGCTCACGGACACCGCGAGTCAGCTGGCCCTATGATGAAACCCGCGATATTTCCTTGCCACGGCTGGAGAATGGCGCGGGCTACCCCACTTGCAAACAATGGTGGAGTGACAGCGGTATCGGGTTGCGCGAACGGTTGATCGAGCAGCTTGATCCGTCGCTGCTGACTCAACTGAAAAGCTGGTTGACTGGCCGTTCAAGCAACGAAATCGAGGATGCCACGCTGCGCGAACTGGTCAGCCCGCGCCAACAATCGATGTCCATGTCGCCAGGACAGGTGTACCAGGACTACGGCTCCAGTGCTCGCGGTGGGTCGATCAATCAGGGGCTTAATAACCTGGCCACCAACACTGGGCTGGCTCTCGGCTCCTTCAGCAACTTCCCGGCGATGAATGCGCTACGCGCCGCCCTGCCCATGGTGCAGGCTTTCCTGATCATGGGCGTCATCATCAGCCTGCCACTGATCCTGCTGGTCAGTACCTACCAGCTAAAGACCGTCATGACGGCGACGTTCGCGCTGTTCACGCTGCACATGCTGACCTTCTGGTGGGAGCTGGCCCGGTGGGTCGATTCCAGCATGCTCGATACCTTGTATAACCAAGTGTCGACTTCCAATCAGGTGCTGTTGTCGCTGCCGACATCCGGATTTATGGATGGAACGGTCACGGCGCAGGTGATTGAGTATGTGATGGGGGCAATGTTCATCGTACTGCCTATGCTGTTCCTTGGAGCTATGAGCTGGACAGGATATGCAGTAGGAAACGGGATTCAAGGCATGTTGGCGAACGGCAGCAAAGCAGCAAGTGATTCAGCAAGCAAAGGTACGGATCAAGTAGTGGGGGCGGCTAGCCGCTCAATTAGATGATTTGCTGTCGCCGATGTAATGCCCGTTGTCGTCGAAGTCACCGATGTAGAGGTCGGCACCAAGGTAGTCTGCCCCGGGTGCCGCCTCATTAATATCCGCATCAATGGCAGTCTTGGACACCAGAAGTCCAATCACAGCGATCATCGTCACCACCGAAGCTACCAACCAGAAACCGATAAAGAGCAACCCAAGGATGAGTGCCAGCTTCGTAACCAGAAAGCTCCCACGAACCAATAGCCCACCCGCAGGCATACCTGTCGCCACCGCACGTTTAGCCACACGAGATTCAAATCCTTTCAACCTGCGATAAACACGTTTTGCGGAGATACCGCATGCATAGGCCCAGCGGTGTGCGCGGGAGATCTGAAGTGGCTGCTGAGCCGGCATGATTGCGCCCTCTTCTGAGCGTGTTCCTGTGGAGAAAACGAGATTACAGACTACTACTGAAAATCGCCCATGCTTAACCGTTTATCAGCTTGCTCGGGCGAAAACTCTTCACTGGAAGACAGAAGACGCAGCTCGTGCACCTGTGCCTCTATGGCCGTTGACCCATCCACATCATCCAGCTACATAGAGGGTACGGATCGCTGTTATCGACAGCACCTTCCCAGGTAGCCAGAGCCTTCAAAGCTACGTCACTTCGGTGATGGCTCCCCCCAAGTGCGATTAGCGTTCGGTAGCTCGCACGGTCACGCTACACGGTGATGAACGTCTACTGCTCTCCCGAGCGTCTTTCGAGCTCGATTCGTCCCAAACCCTTTTGTTTTTCTTCAACCCACCGCGGGGAATTCTTTCCCCTATGGGACAGGCTTCTTCGCGCTACCAACGGAGGCACACCATGTCCGACTCACTCACAATCGAAGCACTGAACACCCTGCGCTTGCCCGTTGTGTTCACTCCAGACGCGTGGCAACACGCAGTATTGCTCGATGGTTCAAGTCATCCTGAAAAGCTGCAGCTCGATAGGCTGAGCAACGTCGTACGCGCAGCCTTCAAAGCTCACCTGGCCGATCCAAACACACCCTACGTGGTGTTCGATGTAGCCAAGTTCGGCTCAGCGAGTGATGCAGATCATGAGCCATTACTGCGACTGAGCCTCAGCCTGCTTCAGGCATCAGACCAGCCTAACGCCTTACTAATAGCGCTTGCTGAAGAGCAGGAATGCTGAACGCAAACGGCCATACACGGCCACTGATCCAACTCAGGCTATACGCAGTCCTGCACCAATCCAATCAACACCCACCGGGGAACCCTCCCCGACGGGCAAGGCGTTCCTCCGGTTTTTCGAGGGAAATGCCATGCGTAATATCTACCAAGACGTGACAGACAAGATCGTTACCGCGTTAGACCAAGGCGTAGCGCCCTGGATCAAACCCTGGTCCTCAAGTGGCTCAGCTGACGTCGGTCATCACCAACCCTACCCCATCAACGCCATCACCCAGCGTCCCTATTCGGGCATCAATTTACCGCTGCTCTGGGCCGAGGCCAGGTTGCAGGGGTTCACTCAAGATCGCTGGCTGACCTTCATTCAAGCCAAAAAAGCCGGTGGACACATCCGTAAGGGTGAGCACAGCACTCTGGCAGTGCTCTACAAGCCGATGGAGCGCGAGGAACAGACCGAATCAGGCCAACCCGTACTTGATGAGAACGGTCAGCCCAAGGTCGCTCACTTTGGCATTATCAGGACGCATTTTCTGTTCAACATCGAGCAAACGGAGGGGCTCGAAACGCTCAACGAAACGGTGCTCGAGACGGAATCGAGCGATCCCTTCTTCCCTAACGCTGCTGCAGAAAGTTTGTTGCGAAGTTCGGGCGCACATATCATCCATCGATTTGCCGACGAAGCCTTTTACCACCCGATCAGGGATCTCATCCAACTGCCGACAAAATCGCAATTCCACTATCAAGGTGGATACTACGCCACTGCACTTCACGAGCTGACGCACTGGACCGGACACCACTCTCGATTGCAGCGCGAAGGCGTGACCTCTCCGTGTCCATTTGGCTCGCCAGGCTATGCATTTGAAGAGTTGATCGCCGAAATGGGCGCCGCTTTTTTATGTGCCTTCGCCGGTATACGGGGAGAGCTTCGGCACGAGGGCTATATCGACTCCTGGCTCGGCCTGCTCAATTCTGACAACCGCGCGATTTTCCGCGCCAGTGGCCAGGCCCGATGCGCCTCGGAGTATGTGCTCGACCTGGAGCAGCAACAGAAGCAGACGGTAATGGATAATTCGCGATGCATGAACGATGGAGCTTGATCGTTACCTCACTGCTGCAATCGCTTCACAGGGTCCAACACGAGTTGGACCCTTTTTCTATGCCCAGAAAAACCCCCCACACTGCGGAGCTCTGACGCAAAGAACATGAGGTAATCCCGTAACCGCAGTACACCGTTACGTATCCAGATTCTCAGCCAGGTAATCCACCAGCTCGAGTGGACTTCGGCTGTCGATCACCTTGTAGATCAGATCGCGTTTGCTGCGCGGCAGCTTCTTGACCACGCTCTTCGCCGAGGCCCTGACAGCTTCGTCTGTCCCATGGATACGTGCCGCGAGCAGCAGCACGAGCGTGGCGTCAGTGAGATTCATGACAAGACCCAATAAAATTCGCACCGCAGTGTACCGACACTTTCCTTTTTCGTACCAGCATGCACATCCAATAAAACGGCACCAGGACAAATCAATATTCCGATTGCCGCACAAAGGGACACACGGCAAAAGGACGGGGAAGGGTTGGAAGGGAATGGGAAGTCAAGGGTAAGAGCCCTATCCGAAAAGGCTAAAAGGCCACTGACTCTGCCAGTTCCCGGGAGGGCCATGATGCTCAGTCTGTTTCGGCACAAAAGGCAAAAGCCTCCTCCGCCATCCACCGTAAACGTCGCCGATGGGTATCTGCCCATCGAATCGTCCCAGCGCTTGTTAGCAGCCGAGCATCGCCGCCAGTTGCTTGATCGCATTTGGCAGTACACCGCCCTCTCCCATCCGCAATTCAGCCAGCTCTATTTAAATCCGATCCATCGCTACGCCGAACTGGTCCAACAACTCCCGGCCAGCGAGACGCACCATCATGCTTATCTCGGCGGCATGCTCGACCATGGCCTCGAGCTGGTTGCTTGCAGTTTGAAATTGCGTCAGTCGTATCTGCTTCCCACCGGCGCCGCACCCGAAGACCAAGCCGCCCAGACCGACGCTTGGTCCGCTGGCATCGCCTACGGTGCCCTGCTGCATGACATCGGCAAGATCGCCGTGGACCTGTTGGTCGAACGCCAGGATGGCCGTGTTTGGCATCCTTGGCAGGGATCGCTGGATCAGCCCTACCGTTTCCGCTACCTCAAGGGGCGCGACTACCACCTGCACGGCGCGGCCGCAGGCTTGCTCTACACCCAGATCCTAGACCGCCCGATCCTCGATTGGCTAAGTGGATTCCCTTCACTGTGGGCGGGTCTACTGTATGTCCTGGCGGGTCAGTACGAACGTGCCGGCGTGCTCGGTGAGTTGGTGATGCAGGCCGACCGTTTTTCCACCGCACAGAACATTGGTGGTAACCCGAGCAAGGCGCTGCAAGCGCCGATTCATTCGTTGCAACATCACTTGATCAACGGACTGCGCCATCTGGTTCAGCACGAGCTGAAACTCAACCAGCCAGGTGCCGCGGGATGGCTGACCCACGAATCACTATGGCTGGTCAGCAAGACGGTCACAGACAAGCTGCGAGCCTATCTGCTGTCGCAATCGATTGATGGCATTCCCTCATCCAACCTCTCGGTGTTCGACGAACTGCAGTCACATGGATTGGTTGAGTCCACGCAGGAAGGCAAAGCCATCTGGACCGCGCTTGTGACACAGGGAACCTGGCAGCAGAGTTTCACTTTTCTGCGCCTTCAACCGGCTTTGATTTGGGGGAACGAAGACCGGCCCGAGGCGTTCAGCGGAACAGTGAGCATTGCAGCCCATGACCACTCAACTGACACCCAGATACCAACACCTGCGCCCGAGACAGTCAGTGCAGGATTGCGGATTCCACGCCATCCGGCCACCCAGTCCGCTCTCATCTGGCCAGGCATTCCACGGCC
>MCND01000107.1_pt1 | contig 37950 bp, 34 predicted proteins | sample 778211 | NCBI WGS metagenome assembly MCND01 (sample SAMN04296812, study PRJNA304217) | bioreactor metagenome | isolation source: activated sludge enriched with benzalkonium chloride | place: Turkey: Istanbul urban wastewater treatment plant
CGGCTTGCCGGCGATCCGCTGTCTACAACGATCTAACTTCTTGCGCGCAAGACACGAGGCACAGCATGCAAATCAAACTCGCCAATCCCCGTGGCTTCTGCGCCGGCGTGGACCGGGCGATCGAAATCGTCAATCGCGCCCTGGAAGTCTTCGGGCCGCCGATCTACGTCCGGCATGAAGTGGTGCACAACAAATTTGTCGTCGAAGACCTGCGCAATCGTGGAGCGATCTTCGTCGAAGAGCTGGATCAGGTGCCGGATGACGTCATTGTCATCTTCAGCGCCCACGGCGTATCCCAGGCCGTGCGCAGCGAAGCTGCCGGCCGCGGCCTCAAGGTGTTCGACGCCACCTGTCCGTTGGTGACCAAGGTGCATATCGAAGTGGCGCGCTACAGTCGCGATGGTCGAGAGTGCATTCTTATCGGCCACGCTGGCCACCCTGAGGTCGAGGGCACCATGGGGCAGTACGACTCCAGCAACGGTGGCGCCATCTACCTGGTGGAGGATGAGAAGGATGTGGCCGAGCTGCAGGTGCAGAACCCCGATCGCCTGGCTTTCGTGACCCAGACCACCTTGTCCATGGACGACACCAGCCGCGTGATCGATGCCTTGCGGGCGCGTTTCCCAGCCATCGGCGGGCCGCGCAAGGATGATATCTGCTATGCCACGCAGAACCGGCAAGATGCGGTCAAGCAGCTGGCCGACGAGTGTGACGTCGTGTTGGTGGTGGGTAGCCCCAACAGTTCCAACTCCAACCGCCTGCGCGAGTTGGCCGAGCGCATGGCGACTCCGGCCTACCTCATCGATGGTGCCGAGGATCTGCAGCGCAACTGGTTCGAGAGTGTCGAGCGCATTGGCATCACCGCAGGGGCATCGGCTCCGGAGGTCCTGGTGCGTGGTGTAATCCAGCAGCTCCAGGCTTGGGGGGCGACGGGCGCCGACGAGCTCGCCGGTCGCGAAGAGAACATCACGTTCTCCATGCCCAAAGAACTGCGGGTCCGTTCTCTGCTCTGATCAGCCAGGGGATGTGCATGAAGCCTGTTCGATGATTTCATCGCGCAGGCTGATCCTGCCACTGCGCGATAACACTACCTGATAGAGGCTGCCTTCCCGGGCCCTCTGGCAGATATGCAACGTGCCAGCCTGAAAGGCTCCCGTTGGTAGCAGTGGGCTGCCCATGGCGCTGAAGCGCACGAAATCCTGCACCGGGCGGTTGCCCTCTATTGCGATTCCTCTTGTGCCCCGGCGCTCCATGATCAGTGGGTTCTCCGGATCTTTTGCCCCTTTGCCGCTGATGTCCAGGATGACTCTCCAGCCTTGGCTCCAGCCTCCGCCCATGGCATGGACCAGTGTCGTGTGGCGATGCTGAATCGCTGCGGCCCTGGCGTTGCGCAGATCGCTGGCCAGGGTTCGTGCAGCATCCTGTTGCCGGTTCGAAGACAGCAGTTCACTGAACGTGGTGCTGGAAAGCGGTAGCAGTAACACCAGCAGCGCCAGTGCGGTCAGTAGCTCGATCAAGCTGAAACCTCTCTCGTGCACAGTATTCTCCTCCCTGGAAGTGACGGCTCTGCGAAATCCACAGGCAGGTTTTCACATAGCTGCCTGGACTTATGGCTGGTTATAGCCGCGCTGCGCCTTGAGCTCCCTCATGAATCCCTACAAAGGGTTTCATCGCACCGTGCCCGTTCGCTACCCGCTCTTGCACCGCCTGCTCTGGGACGCACTTGTCGAGTTGGCTGCATTGTATTGCCGGTTGTTCCAGATGCCGCTCCAGCGATGACTCCGGGACTAACCTCAGGCAATGACGATGTTGGTCGTGGCTGTGTCGATGAGCGGAGGGGCAATGGGGCAACGATATGCACAGGCCGGCACGAGCCTGGTGGAGGTGTTGGTGGCGCTCTCGATCCTGGCCTTGGGCTTGTTGGGAGCGGCGTTGGTCCAACTCAAGGCTTTGCAGTACACCGACAGTGCCCGGATGAGCACCCAGGCCAGCTTCATCGCCTATGACATGCTCGACCGGATCAGGGCCAATGCTGGAGCGGATTACACGGTGGCTAGCCGCGGCGATGAGCATAGAGACAATATTCGGGACCAGGACCTGAATGACTTTGCCAGCAACGTTGCAAGCTTTGGCGGGCCGGGTGCCAAGGGCAGCATCAGTCTTGAACGCGGCGTCCATAGCGTCCGTATCTCCTGGGATGACTCACGTGCCGCCGGGGCTTCGGGCACCCAGCGCAGCCTACTGCTGGGCAGCAAGTTGTCGGCAGAAGCGGGAGGTGCCCAATGAGTCATCCAAGCCCGGGATTTGGTCTGGTGGAGATGATGCTGGCGCTGCTCTTGAGCCTGGTTCTGGTACTGGGGGCCGTCCAGGTGTTCATTGCAGCCAAGAGCACCTACATGAGCCAGGGGGCGTCGGCCTACCAGCAGGAGGAGGCGCGTTTTGTCCTGGGCAAGATGCTGCAAGAGATTCGCATGGTGGGGTTTTCCGGCTGCTTGCGAACCATTGAGGATGCCAGTACCGGCGGTTCGTTCTCCCGGCATATGTCGGCGCCGATCCAGTGGAGCCGTGCCGAGCAGAAATTGAGCCTGGTGACCGTCGATATCGGGGAGGTGGGCAGCGCACCGACCTGGAGCCTGGTGACTGATTGTCGGACGAGTGCGGTGGCCTATTCAGGAGTACACAAAGGCGCTGAAGGGCAGCAGGTATTTGCCCTGCGTCGATTGTTCTACCGGTTCAAGAACCATCAACTGCTACTGGGCAGCGGACTGGGCCAGCAGCAAGTGGTGTTGCTGGATAATGTCGAGGCCTTCGATGTGAGTTTTGGCCTGGCCCATTCGGCCACTGCACGCTTGGCGTCTTACTACAGTCGTAATCCGCAGGATCCGGCGCGTATACGCAGCGTCAGGTTGAGCCTGACGCTGGGTGCTCCTGGCGCGGCTGTCCGTGCGCAGCGTTTCACGGTGGTGGCGGCCCTACGTAACAGACTGCCGTGATGACTGCCGTTGTCTGTGCAAGTGCCAAGGAGCGTGGCATGGCGCTTTTGACCAGCCTGGTATTCCTGTCATTGCTGACGATGATTGGCCTTTCAGCCATGCACAATGCCCTGCTGCAGGAGAAGATGGCTGCCAGCCTGGCCCTGTACAATCGCGCCTTCCAGTCTGCCGAAACGGCCTTGAGGGAGGGGGAAGGCGCAGTGCGGCGAGGCGGTCATGTCCTGGCGCCATGTGGCAACTTCCTGCAATGCGCGCCTCCAGAGATCATGGGGGGTGGAGGGCAGTGGATAGCGACGAAAGAGGGTTACTACCGCGTGCAGAACCTGGGGGTAGCCCGGGAGCCGGTAGTCGAGCTTCTTGTGAGCCGCCCAGTGCTCCTGTTTCGAGTGACCGCTGTCGGATTTTCCGGGCCTTTGCGAAGTGTCCTGGAGAGCATTTATGCACATGTGCCGGACGTGGATCGTGGGAAATTGACCGAGGTGGACGTGTTCAGCGGTAAGATGCTCGGCGCTGCGGCAACGGGGAGTAGTGATGCCCGTGAGGATGGACCAGCGGGCCGGGCATTTAGCCAGACCAAGCCGGAACCGGACACCCATGAGACCCGTAGCAGATTCCCTGAGAGCGTCGGTAATGCGGTAGGAAACCTACCGATGGATGGGCGTCGTATCCTGTGGCGACAAATTCAGTAAGCGAGATTCTTGACCATGCGCAGATCCAACCAGGGTCTTACCCTGATCGAAGTCATGATCGTGATTGCGATCATTGGCCTGGTGCTCACCCTGAGCCTTCCCAGCATCACCGAATACATGAAGAAACCGCACCGCAGTGAAATTGCTGTGCTGCTGAGCGAGCAGGCGCAACAGCTCGAACGCTATCACTCCAAGTCCGGGGTCTATAGCAATGCTCCAGACCTTAGCCTGGGAAATGATTACTACAGCATTGCTGCAACCTTGACCGACACGACTTTTTCGCTGGTTGCGCAACCCAAGGCCGATGGCCTGATGGCCGCAGACAAATGTGGCAGCTTCACCATCGACCAGGCCGGTGCCATTGGCCTCAGCAATCAGGCTGAAGGCCTGACCACGAAGGATTGCTGGGGACGCTGAGCAACCCTCCAGAGATCTGGGATCTTTGTTGTCTTTCTCATGATTGGATCGAACTATGGCTAAGCAGCAAGTGCTGGTGGTGGGGGGAGGAGTCATTGGCTTGCTCACTGCCTTCAATCTGGCTTCCGAGGGGCAGCAGGTGAGGCTTCTGGAGCGCTCGGGCCTGGGGCGAGAGTCGTCCTGGGCCGGTGGTGGAATCGTTTCGCCGCTCTATCCCTGGCGCTACAGCCCGGCAGTCACCGCCCTGGCCCACTGGTCCCAGGATTTTTATCCACAGTTGGCGCGGCAATTGTTCGGCGCTACTGGTATCGATCCGGAAGTGCATACCACCGGGCTCTACTGGCTGGACCTGGAGGATCAGGCCCAGGCCCTGGAGTGGGCCCAGTGCGAAGGTCGTCCGTTGAGCCGGGTGGATATCTCGGCGGTACATGATGCCGTACCGGTGCTGGGCAAGGGCTACCAGCAGGCGATCTACATGGCCAACGTAGCCAATGTACGCAATCCACGGTTGGTCAAATCCCTCAAGGCTGCCTTGCAAGCCCTGCCTAATGTGCATATCGATGAGCACTGCACTGTCACGGGTTTTATTCGCGACGAACAACGTGTGGTGGGGGTGCATAGCTCTCTGGGTGAAGTGACGGCGGACCAGGTGGTGCTGTGTGCCGGGGCCTGGAGCGGTGAGTTGCTGGCCGGTCTCGGCCTGGAGCTACCGGTGGAGCCGGTCAAGGGGCAGATGATCCTGTACAAATGCGCATCCGACTTCCTGTCCAGCATGGTCCTGGCCAAGGGGCGTTATGCCATTCCTCGGCGTGACGGGCACATTCTCGTGGGGAGCACCCTGGAGCATGAGGGGTTCGACAAGACCCCGACGGCTTCGGCCCTGGAGAGCCTCAAGAGCTCGGCTGTCGAGTTGGTCCCGGCCCTGGTGGATGCCGAGGTGGTTGGGCACTGGGCTGGACTGCGTCCAGGGTCTCCCGAAGGGATTCCCTTCATCGGGCCGGTGCCCGGGGTCCAGGGGCTATGGCTCAACTGCGGGCACTACCGCAACGGTTTGGTGCTGGCCCCGGCCTCCTGCCAGCTGTTCTGCGATTTGTTGCTGGGCAATCCACCGATCATCGATCCGGCGCCTTACGACCCCGCAGGGCGAATCTAGTCAGCGGGCTCTACTCCAATCCTAGTTTCTTCATGCGGTATCGCATCGAGCGAAACGACAGGCCCAGGCGCTGGGCGGCGGCGGTGCGGTTCCAGCGGGTTTTCTCCAGGGCCTGGAGCAATAGATGGCGTTCGACCTGGAGCAGATGCTGCACCAGGTCGTAGGTCGCCATCGGTTGCTCGGAGGATCCTCTGACGGTTTCGGTGATGGGCAAGTGCAAGTCCGCCAGCTCTATTCGTGGACCTTCGCAAAGGGTATGGGCCCGCTCCAGCAGGTTCTCCAGTTCGCGCACGTTGCCAGGAAAGTCATATTGTTCAAGAGCTTGTAGCGCTTGTGGGTGCAGCTCGAGTACCGGTTGACCGCTACCGGCGGCCAGGCGCTGGAGGATCTGGCGTGCCAGTAGGGCAATATCTCCACGGCGCTCGCGCAAGGCCGGGACCTGTAGCTGGATGACGTTCAAGCGGTAGTAGAGATCCTGGCGAAACTGGCCACGTTCTACCAGGACCTTCAGGTCCTGATGGGTGGCACATAGAATCCGCACGTCGACCGCTCGTTCCGTATGGCTGCCAACAGGGCGAACAGACTTTTCCTGTAGGGCCCGTAACAGTTTTACCTGCATGGCTAGAGGAAGCTCAGCGATCTCGTCGAGGAACAAGGTGCCACCGTTGGCCGCCTGGAATAACCCGGGGTAGTCGGCCAAGGCGCCGCTGAAGCTGCCTTTACAGTGCCCAAAAAGCTCGCTCTCCACCAGGTCGGCAGGAATGGCGCCGCAGTTCAGGGCAATGAACGGTTGTCGGGCCCTGGGGCCCAGTTGGTGGATCAGGCGGGCTACCCGCTCTTTGCCGCTACCGGACTCTCCATTGATGTAGACCGCTGCCAAGCTGGAGGCCAGCTTGGCGATCTGGCGGTTCAAGCCGGCCAGGGCTGATGACTCTCCTGTCAACAGGTTTGAGTGGGAGGAAGCCCTGGCTGCATCGGCCAACAGCACCGTTTGCCGTGAGTTCATGACAGTTGCGATTTCATCCATGAAAAGAAGCGGGAGGCGACGATGCCGGTAGCCCGAGAGTTGAAGTCTAGGCCCCGTGGGGCAGGAGCGGGGAGATCGGGATACGTTGGGCGAGGCCTGTAACCGTCCGGACGCGTTGTAAACCCGGGCGCTGAAGCCTGCTGTCGAAGGGGCTGGGGTGGGAGAGTTTTTTGTCGCCAATTGTTCTGGCGTGGGAGGGCGATGGCCCTGCACCGGTAGGGCAGGGCCGGTAGAGTCAGCGGTCTTGGCTGCCTGGCCCCTGTTCCAGGTGTGCCTGGCTGCAGTACCACTGTTGCGACAGGCTCAACGCCCGATCCTGTGGCAGGTGTACGCCGCAATGGGCGCAACGCACCATGGGCGTGGTAGTGGGTTCACTTGATGCACGAGGGGCCGAATCGGGCCGCTTGAATTTGCGCCAGAACCATACCGCAGCAGCAATCAGAGCTATCCAGAACAGTAGACGAACCATGGTGACCAGCTTAGTAGGGAAAGATACGGCAGTTTAGCCAAGCGCTTGCCGGGCGCACAGGCCTATGAAACTCGGGACATGAAAAAGGGAGACTTCAAGTCTCCCTTTGTTTGGACTGCGCCACTGTCAGCAATCAGTCGAACACGCCTAAGGTCATGTAGCTGAACCAGGAGCGATCGCTGTTGTTGCCTTCGGCTTCGTGGTTTTCTTCCTCGATAGCATCGCTATTGCCATTCTTGGACTTGAGTTCTGCGGGAATCGCGTCCTTGGCATCCTGGTACTGCTTCATGATGTCCTGGTTGGCGCGGGTTTCTCCCGGTGGCAGCGGTGGGCGGGACTCGATCAGGCCCAGGGTGGCCTTGCTCAGCCAGGAGCGGTTGTCAGCTTCGGCTACCCGCGGTACGAACTGGCCATCCACCAGGCTTGGGTGGTTCGGGTAGTTGAGCTTCAGGGTTTCCAGGCTGGTGGCTGCCAGTTCATCCAGGTGCAGGCGCTGATAGGCCTCGGTCATGACCGCCAGGCCATCGCCTACCGAAGGGGTCTCCTGGAAGTTCTCGACGACGTAGCGGCCACGGTTGGCTGCGGCAACGTACGCCTGGCGGGTCAGGTAGTAGTCGGCTACGTGGATTTCATAGGAGGCCAGCAGGTTGCGCAGGTAGATCATGCGCTGCTTGGCATCCGGTGCGTAGCGGCTATTGGGAAAGCGGCTGGTGAGTTGGGCGAACTCGTTGTAGGAGTCGCGAGCGGCACCCGGGTCGCGCTTGGTCATGTCCAACGGCAGGAAGCGCGCCAGCAGGCCCACGTCCTGGTCGAACGAAGTCAGGCCCTTGAGGTAGTAGGCGTAATCCACGTTCGGATGTTGGGGATGCAGGCGAATGAAGCGCTCGGCAGCCGACTTGGCGGCTTCTGGCTCGGCATTCTTGTAGTTGGCGTAGATCAGCTCGAGCTGTGCCTGATCGGCATAGCGACCGAAGGGATAGCGCGACTCCAGGGCCTTGAGCTTGGAGGTGGCACTGGTGTAGCTATGGTTGTCCAGGTCGGTCTGCGCCTGCTGGTACAGTTCGACTTCGCTCAGGTTTTCGTCAACGACTTCCTTCGATGAGCAAGCAGCAGTCAGTGCGAGGATGGCGATCAGCAGCAGGTGTTTCACTTGCATAGCGGCTTGCGTCCCTATGACGGCCGCTGTCTTGGGCGGGGCCGTCCTGTTATGATGAGCGCCCCGTTGAAAGCCTCGGGGCAAAAGACGCCGTATTTAACCACAAGCGCGCAGCCGAAACCAAAGGCTGTGCCGACCCCCAGTCCGAGCATGTCCGATAAAATTGAACTTCGCGCAGAGGTGCCGTCCGAACTGGGCGGTCAACGCCTCGATCAAGTCGCCGCCCAACTATTCGCCGAACATTCGCGTTCGCGCCTTTCCGCCTGGATCAAAGACGGTCGACTGACCGTGGATGGGGCGGTACTTCGCCCGCGGGATATCGTGCACGGCGGTGCCGTCCTTGAGTTGACTGCCGAGCAGGAAGCCCAGGGTGAATGGGTCGCTCAGGACATCGAGCTGGACATCGTCTATGAAGACGACGACATCCTGGTGATCAACAAACCAGCCGGCCTGGTGGTGCACCCGGCTGCTGGCCATGCTGATGGCACCTTGCTCAATGCCCTGCTGCATCACATCCCCGACATCATCAATGTGCCACGGGCCGGTATTGTCCATCGCCTGGACAAGGACACCACCGGGCTGATGGTCGTGGCCAAGACCATTCAGGCCCAGACGCAGTTGGTCGCCCAACTGCAGAGCCGTACCGTCAGCCGCATCTATGAGTGCATCGTGATCGGTGTCGTGACCGCCGGTGGCAAGATCAATGCCCCGATCGGGCGCCATGGCCAGCAACGCCAACGCATGGCGGTGATGGAAGGCGGCAAGCCTGCCGTCAGTCACTACCGAGTGCTGGAGCGTTTCCGTTCCCACACTCATGTGCGGGTCAAGCTGGAAACCGGTCGTACCCACCAGATCCGGGTGCATATGTCCCATATCAACTTCCCGTTGGTGGGGGACCCGGCATATGGCGGCCGCTTCCGCATTCCTCCGGCAGCCAGCCCGACCATGGTCGAGTCATTGAAGAACTTCCCGCGCCAGGCGCTGCATGCACGTTTCCTGGAACTGGACCACCCGACCACCGGTAAGCGCATGAGCTGGGAGTCGCCGTTGCCGGAAGACTTCGTCTGGCTGCTGTCGCTGCTCAAGCAAGACCGCGAGGCGTTCATCGGATGAATGACTGGCTGATTCCCGACTGGCCAGCGCCGGCTGGAGTCAAAGCCTGTGTTACCACCCGTGAGGGCGGCGTCAGCCTGGCGCCGTTCGACAGTCTCAATCTGGGTGATCACGTTGACGATCATCCTGAAGCGGTAGCCGAAAACCGTCGTCGCCTCACTGAACGCTTCGCCATGGCCCCGGCCTGGCTGCAGCAGGTGCACGGTGTCGCGGTGGCCCACGCCGATCCGGCCGTGGTTGCAACCGCCGATGCCAGCTGGTCCGCGACCCCAGGTATTGCCTGTACGGTGATGACCGCCGACTGCCTGCCGGCGCTTTTCTGCAATCGCGCCGGAACCCGGGTCGGGGCCGCTCATGCCGGCTGGCGTGGGCTGGCTGCCGGGGTGCTGGAAGCCACGCTCGATCATTTGGACGTGCCAGCTTCTGAGGTCCTGGTATGGCTGGGGCCGGCCATCGGTCCGCAGCGTTTTGAAGTGGGCGCCGAAGTGCGTGAAGTGTTCGTCGCCCAGCTGGCCGAGGCCGAGCAGGCCTTCGTGCCGAGCATCAATGCCGGGCGCTTCATGGCCGATATCTACCAACTGGCCCGCCTGCGCCTGGCGGCCCGTGGCGTCACGGCTGTTTATGGCGGTGGTTATTGCACAGTCAGCGACCCTCGCTTCTTCTCCTATCGGCGCAGTCCGCGTACCGGGCGTTTTGCTTCCCTCGTCTGGCTCGAGCGCTAGACTAATCTGACTTGCGTCAAGCAACTGGCGCTTGAATCTCCCAGAATCGACCGCATCTAGAGAATCATCTGGCAGGTTTCTCTATTTAGGTGTGTCCATCGCTCCGGCCTGCTCAAAAGGAAGGTGACTAATGCGTATAGACCGATTAACCAGCAAGCTACAGCTGGCCTTATCCGATTCTCAATCCCTGGCGGTTGGCCTCGACCACCCAGCCATCGAGCCGGCGCACCTGATGCAGGCTCTGCTTGAACAACAGGGCGGTTCCATCAAGCCTTTGTTGATGCAGGTGGGCTTCGACGTCAACAGCCTGCGCAAGGAACTGAGCAAAGAGCTCGACCAACTGCCGAAGATCCAGAACCCCACTGGCGACGTGAACATGTCCCAGGACCTGGCGCGCTTGCTCAACCAGGCCGATCGCCTGGCCCAGCAGAAAGGCGATCAGTTCATTTCCAGCGAGTTGGTGCTGCTGGCGGCCATGGATGAGAACAGCAAGCTTGGCAAGTTGCTGCTGGGCCAGGGCGTGAGCAAGAAAGCCCTGGAGAATGCCATCAACAACCTGCGCGGTGGCGAGGCGGTGAATGACGCCAACGTCGAAGAGTCGCGCCAGGCGCTGGACAAGTACACCGTCGACCTGACCAAGCGTGCCGAAGACGGCAAGCTCGATCCTGTGATCGGTCGTGACGATGAAATTCGCCGTACGATCCAGGTGCTGCAGCGCCGGACCAAGAACAATCCGGTGCTGATCGGCGAGCCAGGCGTGGGTAAAACGGCCATTGCCGAGGGGCTGGCCCAACGGATCATCAACGGTGAAGTGCCGGATGGCCTGAAAGGCAAGCGTCTGTTGTCCCTGGATATGGGGGCATTGATTGCTGGTGCCAAATATCGCGGTGAGTTCGAGGAGCGCCTCAAGGCATTGCTTAACGAACTGTCGAAGCAGGAGGGGCAGGTCATCCTGTTCATCGACGAACTGCACACCATGGTCGGTGCTGGCAAGGGCGAGGGCTCGATGGATGCAGGCAATATGCTCAAGCCTGCCCTGGCCCGGGGGGAGTTGCACTGCGTCGGTGCCACTACTCTCAACGAGTACCGTCAATATATAGAGAAGGATGCGGCTCTTGAGCGGCGCTTCCAGAAAGTGCTGGTGGACGAGCCTAGCGAGGAAGACACCATCGCGATCCTCCGTGGCTTGAAAGAGCGTTATGAAGTGCATCACAAGGTGGCCATCACCGACGGTGCGATCATCGCGGCTGCCAAGCTCAGCCATCGTTACATTACCGATCGGCAGTTGCCGGACAAGGCCATCGACCTGATCGATGAGGCGGCCAGCCGTATTCGCATGGAGATCGATTCCAAGCCGGAGGTGCTGGACCGCTTGGAGCGACGCTTGATTCAACTGAAGGTCGAATCCCAGGCCCTCAAGAAGGAAGACGATGAGGCCGCGATCAAGCGGTTGGAGAAGCTGCAGGAAGAAATCATTCGCCTGGAGCGTGAATATGCCGATCTTGAAGAGGTCTGGACTTCAGAGAAAGCTGAAGTACAAGGCTCTGCCCAGATTCAGCAGAAGATCGAGCAATCGCGTCAGGAGCTGGAAGCCGCTCGTCGCAAGGGCGATCTGAACCGCATGGCCGAGTTGCAGTACGGGGTGATCCCGGATCTGGAGCGCAGCCTGCAGATGGTCGACCAGCATGGCCACAGCGAAAACCAACTACTGCGCAGCAAGGTCACCGAGGAAGAAATCGCCGAAGTGGTGTCCAAGTGGACAGGCATTCCGGTATCGAAAATGCTCGAAGGCGAGCGTGACAAGCTGCTCAAGATGGAAAGCCTGTTGCACCAGCGGGTCATCGGCCAGAACGAGGCTGTCGTGGCGGTAGCCAACGCAGTACGGCGCTCCCGTGCAGGATTGTCCGACCCGAACCGGCCAAGTGGCTCGTTCATGTTCCTTGGCCCGACCGGGGTCGGTAAGACGGAGTTGTGCAAGGCTCTGGCGGAGTTTCTTTTCGATACTGAAGAGGCCATGGTGCGGATCGATATGTCCGAGTTCATGGAGAAACACTCCGTCGCGCGCTTGATTGGTGCTCCTCCGGGCTATGTCGGTTACGAGGAGGGTGGCTATCTGACCGAGGCTGTGCGTCGTAAGCCGTATTCGGTGATCCTGCTGGATGAGGTGGAGAAGGCGCATCCGGATGTGTTCAACATCCTGCTGCAGGTTCTGGAAGATGGCCGGCTGACGGATAGCCACGGACGCACGGTCGATTTCCGTAATACGGTGATCGTCATGACCTCCAACCTGGGCTCTGCCCAGATCCAGGAACTGGTGGGGGATCGTGAGGCCCAACGTGCAGCCGTGATGGACGCGGTCTCTACGCACTTCCGTCCGGAGTTCATCAACCGGGTGGACGAAGTGGTGATTTTCGAGCCTTTGGCACGGGACCAGATCGCCGGTATCACCCAGATCCAACTGGGCCGCCTGCGTAGCCGTCTGGCGGAGCGTGAGTTGAGTCTGGTGCTGAGCGACGAGGCCTTGGACAAGCTGATCGCGGTTGGTTACGACCCCGTGTATGGTGCCCGGCCGCTGAAACGGGCGATCCAGCGTTGGATCGAGAACCCGTTGGCGCAGTTGATCCTCTCTGGGGGCTTCTTGCCTGGGGGAACGATTACGGCCTCGGTGCAGGAGGACGAAATCGTCTTCAACTGATCATCAGATCGCCTGTAGATAAAAAGCCTCGCATTGCGAGGCTTTTTTTTCACTAGGGCGTTGAACTATAAGGAAAAGGCTTGTAAAGTGCGCCCCGCAGTCAGTCACCCCTCAGGTTTTTTCTGCTGAAGAAGAAACCGGCAATGAACTCGCAAATCATTGTCTTAAAAGCAATTTAGGGGGTTGACAGAGGTTTTAAAGATTGTAAAATGGCGCGCCTCAGAGACATGAACGTAGCGATACGAAGAAAGTCGAAGAGGATGAAGCAACACGTTGTAGCTTGAAGTGCTTAGTTCCGTGATAGCTCAGTCGGTAGAGCAAATGACTGTTAATCATTGGGTCCCAGGTTCGAGTCCTGGTCACGGAGCCAACTTCAAACCGGGGTATAGCGCAGTCCGGTAGCGCGCCTGCTTTGGGAGCAGGATGTCAGGAGTTCGAATCCCCTTACCCCGACCATATTTACGAAAAGGGCACCTCTAGAGGTGCCCTTTTTCGTTTGTCTGCTCGTAAGGTTCCAAGGATATATTGAGCGTTGCTCGGCTGAAGCGAACAACGCTTAAAGACCAGTAGTCGCTGCCCTTTCAGCGCTCTAGTGTTCTTCCCGGCTCTTGTATTCTCCAAGCAAGCCCAGTTCTAGAGTCATGATCGCCTGTTTCACCTGTTCAACACGTTCGGTGATTACCGCCAAGGATAGGTCGGAGCTGAGGCAGGCATCCTCCAGTTGACGACAGCTTTCTACCAGCTGTGCACCTTTTACCACTCGCGCTGCGCCTTTAATACGATGCGCCAGTTCCGCCAGTTCAGTGATCGCCTGGTCCCGCAAGCACGTTGTCAGTGCCTGTAGGTCTTTACGGTTGCTGCTCAGCAGCTCGTTCAAGAGTTGATGCAGCATTGCCGCTTCGCCTCCCACCAGGGTATGCAGGGACTCGAGGTCGAATACCCGGGGTGGTTGAGTAAGGTCTTGTGGAGGCGCGGAGGTCGGCCCCTGTTCACTCTCATCGACCTCGCCCAACGTCAGCAGGCGCTCCTCCAGTTCGTCGAGGCTGATGGGCTTGACCAGGCAATCATTCATTCCGGCCTGGACACAACGGTCTGTCTCTTCAGGTTGCGCGTCTGCAGTCAAGCCAACGATGGTCACGGGCTCGCAAGCATTGTCACGTTCATCCTGACGGATAGCCCGGGCCAATTCAGCGCCATTCATGATGGGCATGTGATAGTCGGTGATGATGATGTCGAAAGCGTGCTCGCGCCAGATATTCAAGGCATCCAGGCCGTTCTCTGCCTCGACTACATCATGTCCGAGGAAGCACAGCTGTTGTTGCAGAACCTGGCGGTTCACTGAGTGATCGTCCACCACGAGAACTTGCAGGCGGCGCATCTGGCGCGCCTTGGGCTGGGCGGGGCGTTCGCTGGTGGCGACCCGTTCCAGGGCCTGCAGGCGCAACTCCACATTCACCCGAGTGCCATGGCCCAACGAACTGTTCAGGGAAATCTGGCCCCCCATCATTTCGCACAGGGAGCGACAAATCACCAGGCCCAGGCCCGTACCTTCTGCGTTCGGTACGTTGCGCTCCACCTGCGAGAACGGCCGGAACAGGCGTTGTTGGCTGGCCGGGGATATTCCGATCCCTGAGTCTTCGACGCAGAGGTTGATCCGCAGCAAGGCGTTTTCCATCAAGTCCGCCGTTATGGTCACCTTGATGAAGCCAGCCTCGGTGAACTTGATAGCGTTGCTCACCAGGTTGGAAAGGATCTGTTTGAAGCGCATCCCATCTACCAGGACATCGCCGTTGATGCTGGAGTCGATCTCGAGGATCAGGCTCAGGCCTTTCTGCCGTGCCAACCCCTCGAATACCCTGGCGACCGACTCCACCAGCTCGCGCAAATTGGAACGCTTGGGCGAGAGGCTCAGGCGTCCGGATTCGATGCGGGCAATATCGAGGATATCGCCGATCAGCTCCAGCAGGCTTTTGGCCGAGTTATAGGCGATATCGATACTGGAGCGTTCAATCCTGTCGTTGTTGGCACGCTTGAGTTCCAGCTCCAGGATGCTGATGACTGCATTCATTGGGGTGCGTATTTCATGGCTCATGGTCGCCAGGAACGTCGTCTTGGCCCGGCTGGCCTCATCTGCAAGGTTTTTCGCTTCCTTGAGCTCCTGGACCAGGTATCGGTGCTTGGTAATGTCCAGCCAGCCACAGATCACGCCTTTGGTAACGCCATTGGCGTCCTGGAAGGGCTGGATCCAGTGTTCTATCCAGACCTCCTTGCCCTGCAGTTGTATGGCATAGATGGACGTGACCGTCTGCCCATCATTGATCGCTTGCAGATAGCTCTGGTGCAGATCGGGTTCCGCAGAGAAGTGCTCGCTGGGCAGTTGCTGCACGGTCTTGTTCAGGACCTGTTCGGCGCTCAGCCCGACACTACGCAAATAGCTGCGATTGCAGGACAGCATATTGCCCTCCAGGTCTCGTATGTAGAGCACCGGGGGCATGTTTTCGGTCAGCGTTTCGATGAAGCGCAGTTGATCATTGAGTGTCTTCTCGGCCTTGATGCGGCGCTGCAGATAGAAGCCCCAGATCAAGGACAGCAGGAGCAGTAATGCCGCTCCGGTAATGATTTCCGCGATTACGATGCTGTAGTCGCGCCAGGTTTCGCTGCTCATGCCTGGCGGTGAGCGCCAGTGATTGGCCATGGCATTGAGATCGTCGGCGGGGAGGCTGAGCAAAACCTTGTCGAGGATCGATTGCAGCTCCGCATCGCCTCGACGTACGGCAAAGCTGGCGGTTTTCTGGCTGCTGTGGATCAGGCCGGCAACGGCCAGGCGATTCTGGAACAGGCGGACGATGTAGTAGCGCGATGTGGGCAGGGCGACCACCGCTGCGTCAGCACTGCCTGAGTAGACCTGACTCATGCTATCCAGCGAGGTTTGTGTCTCTATCACCTGGGTCTTGGGATACAGCTCGCGTACCTGTTGCAATGCCACATGCCCGGCGGGTATGGCCAGGCGCTTGCCAATCAGGTTGTCTGGTACTTGTGCCCAGGCTGTCCTGTCCGTCTGGGTGATGAGTACAAAGGGGCTGTTCAGGAACGGGCGAGTAAAGCGCAGGCTCTCCTCTCGCTGCGCACTGGCGGTCATGATGGCCAGGTCCGCCTCGGAGCGTTGCAGGGCTTCAATCTGTTGCGGGTAGCCACCGTTGCGGGCGGTTACTTCGAATCGCAGGCCTGTGCGCTGGCTAATCACTTCCAGCAGTTCAGCCGCAACACCGGAAAAAACGCCTTTGGCATCGTAAAAGGCCACAGGTGCCAGGTCATCGTTGATCACTAGGCGCACGACTGGGTTACGTGCGATCCAGCGTGATTCCTCTGCGGTCAAGGGGACTCGTTCATCTGATGGCAAGAAACCGCTTCCCACCCAGCGTTGGGTCAGGCTGGTGAGTTTTTCCTGGCCGATGCTGCTGATGCTCTGGTCGAGGATCTTCTGCAGGCGCTGGTTGTTACTGCGTACTGCAAAACCATAGCCGGCGCTGGATGGGCCTATGAAGCGCTCGAACTTGAGAAAGCCATAGTAGGCACGATTGATATGGAAGTAGGCGCTGAGTAGGTCGTCGACGTAGATCTCTGCATCACCGAATGCTGCGGCAGCTATCGCTTCTTCGTGGGATGGATAAATCAGCAGATGGGCCAATGGAAAGCGTGACCGCAGTTCTGGGCTGTGTTCCTTGGTCACGGCAATCCGCCGCCCGGCGAGATCGGTTGAGGCGTTGCGCGGGTCATTGTTGCGTTTGAACAGGGCCAGGCGGCCTTCGGCGAACGACTGGGTGAAGCTGAGGCTGTGCTCGCTTCGTTCGGAGCTGTGACTGCTCAGCAAATCGATGTTGGCTGTTTTCAGGGCCTCTATGGCTTCCTCCCGGGTGGCAAAGGGAACGATTTTTATGCTGACTCCGAGCATCTGGCCGATCAGTGCGCTGATATCTGCATTGAGCCCCTCATAGCGATTATCGTTGTAGCTGACGCTAAACGGTGGCGATTCCGCGGCAATGGCGCCGATCTTCAGTTCCTGCTTGCTCCGTAGCCAGCGCCAGTCTTCTTCCTCCAGCATGAGTTCGTGAGGGTCCAGGCGTGCAGTGCTGTACAGGGTCGTAGGTAGCACCTGGGCCATTGCCAGTTGGGCTCCCATTATCGTCAAGCAGCTAAGAAGCCAGTTAAGTGGTAAATGCATGATCGCTTCTGGAATCAGGAGGTCAGGAGGGAATGGTCAGCAGACAATGCTGTGATGAGCATTGGCTGGTGGCGGCAGAATATGGATTGTCATCTGTCAGTGAGCCATCGAGGTGATGGACTAGCGTGTGCAATAGGCTGTGAAGTGCTTTTCAGGCATCGGGCGAGCGAAGAGAAATCCCTGGGCGGCGTGACAACCCAGTTCTTGCAGGCGCCTGCGTTGCTCGGGAGTTTCGACGCCCTCGATGATCAGGGACATACCCAGGGAGCGGGCAAGGGTCACTGTGTAACTAATGATTGCGCTGCTTCTGGGGTGGTGCTTCATTTTGCGGACGAAGCTGCCATTCAGCTTGATCTGGCTGAAGGGTATTTCGCAAAGGCGCTCCAAGGATGCGTAGCCGGCTCCGAAATCATCCATGGCCAGGCCGCACCCCATCACGCGCAGGCGCACCAGATTCTCCAGGCTGATGGCAGGGACGCTTGCCATGCCGGTTTCGTTGATTTCAAAGGTGAGGCTGCTGGAGGGCACCTTGAATAGCGCAGCCATCGACGCGATGGAGTCGGTCAGGTTCAGGGATGCGAGCTGCAATGGATGCAGGTTGAATGAAAAGTTCAGGGGCTTGCCTTGTTGAGCCAGGGTGTGGCGTAGAGCCAGGCCGAGCTCGAAGGATGGCCAGAACAGCCGGTCCAGCAGGCTGTTCTGTTCCATGACATGCAGGAAGTACGAGGGCGGGAGCACACCCAGTTGCGGGTGATTCCAGCGGACCAGGGCTTCCACGCCCAGCAGCGAGGTATCGGCGAGCGCCACCGTGGGCTGGTAGTAGGGTTCGAATTCGCCATTGTCCAACCCGCGAACGATGTCGGATAGCGTTGGCAACTCGAATCTGGTCAAGAGTGTGAATGGGTTTTGGCGCCACCTCTGATGACGCGCCAGCAGCGTGATAAGGCGCTCGAGGCTGAAAGGCTTTCCCAGATCGCCGAGGAAATTCAAGCCCAGGCGCTTGATCATTGTTATGGCGGCTTGTCGCAGAATGGGTTCAAGCTGGCTGCACAGGATAACGGAGTGCAGCTTGCCGTTTTGGCTGGCCTGGCGCAGGAACGCCAGACCGTCCATCTCTGACATTTTCAGGTCGCATATGGCAATGTCCATTTTCTCGCTGGCGTTCAACAGGTCCAGGGCCTCATTGCCGTTGCCCGCTTCATGGACGTGTCCAGGCATGACTTTCCTCAATGCCAGGGTGATGACCAGGCGCTGCAAGGGGTCGTCCTCCAGAACCAGAATATTCAGATTTTGCATGACCGGCTCGAGTTATTAATTGATGCCTATCTTGCTTAAGGTCATGGAGTTGAAGCTATTGGGCATATTCCTAGGTGTTGTATGAATTTTCCTGGAGAGCAATCGGACCTCCCAGATTCCTCCTGTGGGCCGCATTTGCCACTTGTGTCAGCGATGGTTTACCCGGAACCTGAGTTTGCGCAGTAGCGTGGCTGTGTGGTTTGTGAATTTCATCCAGTTTGGTTGGCGAGATGATTATCGCGTTTTCATGTGCGCTGTACTCATGAAGTCGATACCGCATGTGGCGATAAAAGTTGCATCTTGTCTGGGTGCGATAAAGTATATTTTCCGAGCGGTCATGGCTGGCCGAAAGTCGAGTTCTTAAGGTGAAGTGAAAATATGCATAGCGTATTGATAGTTGATGACCACCCTGTTGTTCGGCTTGCTGTCAAGGTGTTGTTGGAAAAGAACAACATGCAGGTGGTCGCCGAAACAGATAATGGCTTGGATGCTTTGGAGTTGGTTCGCGAGCATGTACCGGATGTGGTGATTCTCGATATCGGCATTCCCAAGCTGGATGGTCTCAAGGTGCTTTCACGTATCAAGGCTCTCGGTTTGCCTACCGAGGTGCTGGTACTCACTTCGCAATCTGTTGAGAGCTTCTGCAGGCGCTGTATCCAACTGGGCGCTAGGGGGTTTGTCAACAAGGAAGAAGACCTGGGCAATCTAGTCGTGGCCCTGAACGCAGTCCTGGCTGGATACACCTTTTATCCATCCCTGGCCCAGGATGTTTCAGCCTCTACGACAGAGCAGCGTACTGAGTCCGAACAGATCGGCTCGCTGACTGACAGGGAGATGATTGTGTTGCAGCACCTGGCCAAGGGGTATTCGAACAAGGCCATTGGTGAGAAGCTGTTTTTGAGCAACAAGACTGTCAGTACCTACAAGACTCGCCTTTTGCAGAAGCTGGGTTTGGGCTCACAAGTAAGCTTGGCGGAATTCGCCAAGCGTAACGCATTGATTCCCTGAATTGATTGTTCGCGGTTAGTCATTTCCAATGGCTGGCCGCTGTTTGTTCGAGTTGCCAGTTTCTATTTCTGAAACTTCTGGATTCATTTGAGCCGAACCCTGAAGGACTATCGGTCATTGAACCGTTGGATCGAAATTTTCTCCCGTATTTACGATGGTGAGGGGTATGGGAGCGATATTGAAACTTTGCAGAATTCTGGCAGTTGGAGGCACGTCGTTATTCGAGGTGGCTTGCGTGTAATACAGTTGCAAGTGTGATTAGTTTGATTTTCAACTGCCAACTCAGTTGGAGGGAAATAGGCGGTGTTGCCAGATTCGGCACGGCAGCGTCTGCGCTAACGTTTCCCCTGAAGTTGTCTTGAGATTTCCCGCGCTTTTTGTGGTTGGTTATCGCTTGCTGCCAGTGCCTGATCGAAAATGGGTGTCTGGCAACCGTAGGGCAGATGTTGTTGCATAACCAAACACCCTACTACCTGAGGTAGTGGGTGTTTGGCGGATCGCGGGTTTAGTGCAACTTCAAACGTGGGTCCGTACTACGCCCGATTCGACTACCGAGCATCATCATCGCTGTACGAAATACTCCGTAGAGCGCCGCCTGGTGCATGCGATAGAGCGAGATGTAGAACATCCGCGCCAACCAGCCTTCAAGCATCACACTACCGGTGAGGTTGCCCATCAGGTTGCCTACTGCGGAGAATCGCGACAGGGAGATCAGTGAGCCGTAGTCGGTGTACTTGTAGGTTGGCAGTTCCTTGCCTTCGATATGCAGCTTCAATGACTTGGCCAGTAACGATGCCTGCTGGTGCGCGGCTTGCGCCCTTGGCGGTACGTTGCGGTCGCTACCTGGCTGTGGGCAGGCGGCGCAATCGCCGAAGGCAAAGATGTTCGTGTCGCGTGTGGTCTGCAAGGTCGGCAGTACTTGAAGCTGATTGATACGATTGGTTTCCAGGCCATCAATATCCTTGAGGAAGCCAGGCGCACGGATACCCGCAGCCCAAACCTTGAGGCTGGCGGGAATGACCTGGTTGTCCGCGGTGATCAGGTTTTCGGCCGTCACCTCACTGACTGAGGCGTTGGTCATGACGCGTACCCCGAGTTTTTCCAGGGTCTTGTGCACGGGGCCGCTGATGCGTTCTGGCAATGCTGGTAGTACCCGCGGCCCGGCTTCGATCACAGTGATGTGCATGTTTTCCGGGCGGATACGGTCCAGCCCATAGGCTGCCAGTTCGTGGGCTGCATTGTGCAGCTCCGCCGCCAGTTCGACGCCGGTAGCTCCGGCTCCGACGATCGCCACGCTGATCTGCTCCAACTCCTGGGTCTGCCCAGCATGGGCTCGCAGATAGTGGTTGAGCAGTTGCTGGTGAAAACGCTCGGCCTGTTTACGGGTGTCGAGAAACAGGCAGTGCTGGGCAGCACCTTGGGTTCCAAAGTCGTTGGTGGTACTGCCAACGGCCAGGACCAGGGTGTCATAGTCGAGTTCGCGAGCAGGCAACAGCTCCGCACCTTCTTCGTCGTAGGTGGCGGCCAACTGGATCTTTTTTTGTTGACGATCAAGTCCGCTCATGCGCCCCAGCTGGAACTCGAAGTGGTTCCATTTTGCTTGGGCAACATAGTTGAGTTCGTCTACGGAGGAGTTCAGCGAACCGGCTGCCACTTCGTGAAGCAGTGGTTTCCAGATGTGGGTCAGATTGGCGTCCACCAGGGTCACACTGGCGGTGCCGCGTTTGCCCAGGGTCTTACCCAGGCGGGTCGCCAACTCCAGGCCGCCGGCGCCGCCGCCAACGATGACAATACGATGAGTCATGGGGATATCTCGCAAGGCTAAAAGAAATCGGGACAGTCGACCGAGCGAGCGCGATGCAGCTCATAGCGTCAGGTAACTGATAAGACGGCTCAACAGACCGAGGGCCACGGTCACCACGACTACCACCACGAGGAGCATCCACGGCCGAAAGGGCCGGCGCTCGACTCGGTGCTGGGGTAGTTGCAGATAATCTTCGACATGGCGTTGGTCGTCGGGGTTCAGGCGGCTGCTCATAAAAGGCCTCGTCAGGTAGACGTCGCAACATGCGGGAACGTTACAGCTCAGTGTAATCCGACATAAACAGGAGCATTACCGCTGTTGCGTCGGGTTTAAGGGAAAACCCGGCGCGGGCAGGCATGAGGGCTTTTTTACCATCGCCGTGAGGATTACGCCATGCCCACCGAAGGCGGATTGACGAGTCTCATAAACTGATACCAACGTCGAAAACGATGCTGCGTCCCAGGTTGCTGCGCAGGAACTCAGGAGCATCCGGATGAGCGAACAGAACTCGGGCAAAGGTCGGTCCCACCAGGGACAGGGAGCGCCAGCCCTGGCGCAGGTACTCGGTGGGTGGTGGAAAATGGCTGTTGAGATCCAGCACCTCACGCTTAAGGGCGGCAAAGGCAATGATATCCAGCTCTCCCAGGTTCATTCCGCGTTCCTGGTAGTTGTGGGCCTTCTTGCGCAGCGTTGGCGCCAGGCGTAGCAACAACTCATTGGCAGGGATGCGCTTGGGCTTGGCCTCGCGCCTTACCAACTGGCTCAGGGAAAAAGCGCTGCGTCGGCGTTGCAGCTCGTCACGCCATTCATCATTGAGCCGGCGCCCCTCATCAAGGACGAAGAACACTTCGAAGCTGGCCTCGCGAAACAGCACATCCGGTGGTTCCTGTCCGGCAGCGCTGAACTCGTCATTGCGATAGGGAATGTTCAGGCCTTGCAACAGGCGCTGGCAGACCCAACGCTCACGCTCCCATTTGCGGGCATTGGACAGGAACGCATTGGCTTGCTCGGCCTGGATGGTAAGCAGGCGCAAGAAATCTGAGTCATCCATCACCCAAGCTTAGCGCCCAATTGTGACCTTAAGAACCAGGGCACAGGAAAAAGCTCAGCCTGACATTGCCAGCTGTTCGCAGGCTTTGGCTGGAGCCTGCCCAGGGGCGGTGTAGACTGTTTTGCGTCTAATCGATCAATAAGGAGTGTGCAGTGAAACGCTGGTCAATTCTGTTGCTGAGCCTGTTGCCGTTATGGGCCAACGCCCTGGAAGTGGGAGAGCGGTTGGCGCCCTGGACCCTGTTGGATCAGTTCGATGAGGCCTATAGCCTAGACTCCCAGGCTCGTGTGTTGCTGGTGGCGCGCAGCATGGAGGCGGCCAAGCTGGTGAATGCCGCACTCAAGGATAAACCCAAGGATTATCTGCAGGAGCGCCAAGGTGTTTTCGTCGCGGATATCCAGCGCATGCCGGCATTGATTGCCAAGATGTTCGCGGTTCCGGCCATGCGTGACTATCCCTACCGGGTGATGCTCGATCGCGACGGGCGAGTAGCCCCGCGCTATGTCGCAGCCGAAGACAAGGTGTTGTGGCTGCAATTGCAGGACGGACGCTTGGTGGCACGCCAGGAGTACGCCACTGCCGAGCAACTGGCTGCGGCGCTGGAACAAGCCAGGCCATGATCAGTTCGGCACTGTTGGCGCCGCAGACGCTGATGCTGGGTTGGCTGCTGTATGTGCCGCTGCTGGCCTGGGCGGTATGGCGTGCGCCCTGGGTCGAATTGTTTAGCGACAGTCGCCGCCAGCACTTGTTATTCGGCACTGTGTTCGCCTTGTTCCTGCTATGGCTGGTTCGGCGGGATTTCGATACCGGGGTGTCCTATCACTTCATTGGCATGACAGCGGTGACCCTGCTGCTGGACTGGCCGTTGGCGGTAGTCGGTGGCTTGATCGCGCAATTGGGATTGCTGGTCTTGGGACGCCAGGACCTGCCAGCCCTGGGAGTCAATGGTGCGCTGTTGATCTTGCTGCCGGTGGCGGTGACTGAAACCTGCGCCTGGCTGGTGGAGAGGGCGCAGCCACGTAATCTTTTCGTCTATATCTTCTGTTCCGGTTTTTTTGCTGCGGCGCTGTCAGCGCTGCTATGCCTGCTTTGCGCATTGGGCATCCTCTGGTTCGACGAACGCTTCGCCATGCCCGAATGGCTTGAGGATTTCATTGGTTACCTGTGGTTGATCATCTTTCCGGAGGCATTCATCAACGGCATGGTGGTCAGCGCCCTGGTGGTGTTCTGCCCCGAATGGCTGGAGACGTTCAACCGTACTCGCTACCTCTCGGCACCCTGGAAGGACGAGGACCCGCGCCCTTGATCCATATCAATTCCGGGCTTCGGGCCGCGCTGCATGCTCGGCAAAAATTCCAGGAGTGCGGTCATGAGTGTCTATCAGTGGGCCCGGCAGGAAGTGCGCGACAGCCTGCAAAATGCCTTGCAGGAAGGGTTCGAGCCGGGTTTGAGCCTGCGGGCCCTGCTTAGCGCGGTGGTGCAGCAGAGCAAGAATGTGCGCAGTATCGAGGACCTGGCGGATGAGTTGCAGTTCCTCGCGGAAAACCTCGACGACGATCAGGACTACAGCTTCATGCGGCCCTGATCGATCTATCGGCGGACTCAGTGGGCCCGGGGCGGCAGTTCCTCGGAGAACAGCTCGTCCTCGGCGTCCGGGCTCACCGGGATCTTGTGTTCCTCGGCCGCCCACGCGCCCAGGTCGATCAATTTGCAACGGTCGGAGCAGAACGGCCGGTTGACGTTGGCCGCGGTCCATTCCACGGGGGCGCCACAGGTTGGGCATTCGACGGTCAGGGGTTGGCTCATGGCTGGCCTCCACGCAAAGTTAAGTAAAAGTGATGCAGGCGTTCGACCTCGCTGTTCAACCAGGCCCGGTCGCGGTCGTTGACCAGTACATCATCGGCATGCCGTAGCCGTTCTTCACGGCTGGCCTGGGCCTTCAGGATCGCCTGGACCTGCTGTTCGCTGACCTGGTCACGCAGCAGGGTACGTTCGACCTGTAATTGCTGTGGTGCATCGATCACCAGGATGCGCTGGGTCATCCGGGCCTGACCGGACTCCACCAGTAAAGGCGATACCAGGATCGCGTAGGGTGATTCGGCACGGGCCAGGTGGCTGGCGATCTCCTCGGCGATCAGCGGGTGCAGCAGGGCCTCCAGCCAGCGGCGCTGTTCCGGCTCTTCGAAGATCAGCTTGCGCAGGGCCGCGCGGTCCAACTGGCCGTCGGCTTGTAATACGCCGTCACCAAAGTGCTGGGCGATCTGGCCCAGGGCAGGCGCCCAGGCTCCACCACCCAGCGGGCGGCGTGATCGGCGTCGATCACATGGATGCCCAGGTCGATGAAGTGCTGGGCGGCGGCGCTCTTGCCGCTGCCGATACCGCCGGTAAGGCCAAGGGTCCAGGGGGGGTTCACGGAGCGAGTCATTGGAAACCGACAAACTGCAAATAGAAGTCGGTTATTTGACCACCCCAGAGCAAGGCAATCCAGCCGGCAATCGCCAGAAATGGGCCAAAGGGGATAGGCGTCGAGCCTTTGGCCTGGCGCAAGCGCAATATGAGGGTGCCCAGCAGCGCCCCGGTCAGGGAGGCCAGAAGCAGGGTCAGCGGCAGGATCTGCCAACCGCCCCAGGCACCCAGCAGCGCCAGCAGCTTGAAATCACCATGGCCCAGGCCATCCTTGCCGGTCAGCAGCTTGAACAGCCAGAACACCGACCACAGGAACAAGTAGCCGATCACCGCGCCCCACAGGGCATTCTCAAGGTCTGTGAAGATACCGAAGCTGTTGACGATCAGTCCCAGCCACAGCAACGGCAGTACCAGAACATCCGGTAGCAACTGATGGTCGGCGTCGATCAGGCTCATGGCCAGCAAGCCCCAGCTCAGAAGCAGCATCAAGCCGGCTGGCCAGCCAAAACCGAAATGCCAGGCTACGAACGCCGAGAGCAGGCCGCAAGCCAGTTCGGTCAGGGGATAGCGCAGGCTGATGCTGGTTTGGCAATGGGCGCAGCGGCCACGCAGCCACAGATAGCTGATCAGCGGAACATTCTGCCAGGGACGGATAGGTGTTCCGCAGCTGGGGCAATGGGAATGGGGCAACAGCAGGTTATAGGGAGCGATTTCAGGCTCCGCAGGTAGCCCCAGGATTTCATGGGCTTGGGCCCGCCAGTCACGCTCGAGCATCTGTGGCAGACGCCAGACCAGTACATTGAGAAAACTGCCGACGATCAGCCCCAGCAGTAGGCCGGTCATTACGAATACCAGGGGATAAAGGCTAAGGACTTCAGGCAAGGACATGTTCAGATCGCTGTACCGAGTTGAAAAATGGGCAAGTACATCGCCAGTACCAAGGCTGCGACGATACTGCCCAGGATCACCATGATCAAAGGCTCCATGAGGCTGGTCAGGCTGTCCACCAGGTTATCCACCTCGGTTTCATAATGCGCCGCTACCTTTTCCAATAAATGATCCAGGGTTCCGGATTCTTCACCGATGGCGGTCATCTGGATCGCCATGTCAGGGAAAACACCGCTGGCACGCATGGCGAAATTCAGTTGCATGCCACCTTCGACCTGGAGGCGGATACGCTCCATCGCGCGTCGATGAATGTGGTTGCCGCTGGCACCAGCGACGGACTCCAGGGCTTGAACCAGGGGGACTCCCGCAGCGAAGGTGGTGGCCAGGGTACGGGCCATGCGCGCCACGGCAGACTTGTGCAGCAAGGCGCCACCCAGGGGCAAGCGCAACAACCCTGCATCCAGATGATCGCGTAGACGTGCAGAACGACGATAGAGCAGGCGTCCACCTAGCCCGAGTCCCAGGCAGGCTGCCAGCGAGGTTCCACCGTGTTGCTGCAGGAAATATGAAAGACCGATGACCTTCTGGGTCAGCCAGGGCAGTTCGGCATTGAAGCCGGCGAACAGACTCTGGAATTGCGGAACCACTTTGAGCAGCAGGATGCTGCTGACTATGAGCGCGACGCCGATCACTGCCAGGGGGTAGACCATGGCCTTCTTCAGGCGGGCCTTGAGACGCTCGCTTTTTTCCTGGTAGGTGGCGATCCGCTCCAGCAGTGTATCCAGGGCCCCTGCCTGCTCGCCGGCCTCCACCAGGTTGCAGTACAACGGGTCGAAGTGTTGTGGGTGTTTGCGCAGCGCGTTGGCCAGGTTGGAGCCGGCCTCGATATCGTGCTTGAGTTGTCCCAGGAGCTGGCGGATCAACGGTTGGCCGAAGCTATCGGCAATGATTTCCAGGGACTGCAGCAGCGGTACGCCAGCCTGGAACAGCGTTGCCAATTGGCGGGTGAGCAAAGCGATGTCCCGTGATTTTACCCGCGCTCCCAAACGCAGCCCGTACCGAGGTTTGCGGCGGACCCTGGTTGGGATGATGCCCTGCTTGCGTAGGCGAGCCCCAACCAGGGCCGGGTTCGCGGCACTCAGTTCGCCGCTCATGACATGACCCCGGCTATCGGTACCTTGCCAGAGGTACACGCTGGTCCTGGAAGCTTTTACCGCCATGGTTCGATCCCTGATAAGACGGTGGATTTCGTTGCGAACTACCGCACAGGCAGATGCCTTCCTGCCCTTTCAAGCCTAGCTCCCGGAGCCCTGACGGATAACGACAGAGGCTGACGAAATTTGTCAGTTAGTGCGACTTCTTGCAGCGAAGGCCTTGGACCTCTGCCCTGTAGAGCCTGGATTGCGGGGTGAGGCATCTGGCACAGGGCGTGCTTTGGGTCTGATGGCCCTTGCGGCTTTTCTTGCAATTTCTGTTCATGCCAGGAGGCAATCCATGAAACGACAGTCCGGCTTTACCCTGATCGAATTGCTAGTGGTGGTCGCCATTATCGGCATCCTTGCGATGGTGGCGATGCCGCTTTACGCCAAGTACCAGGCCAGGGCCAAGGTAGTCGCTGCGCTGGCGGAGGCCTCGGCGCTGAAAGCGGGCGTCGAGGACCTGCTTGCGCAGGGCACCGATCCGACCTTGGCGCTGGCCGGTGGTATTGCACAGACATCCAATTGCCGGATGAGCGCTGCGGGCACGGCAGCCACTGGAGAAGGGAGCATCGCCTGCACGATCCTCAATGCCCCGGGGCCAGTGCTGGACAAGAGCCTGACCCTGAGGCGTTCGGCGGCAACCGGTTGGAGCTGCATCACCACGGTGGAGGCGGACTATGCTCCCAAAGGCTGTAGTGCGGATGAGGCCTGAATGGCTGGCGGCTGGCCGCCAGGAACTCGCAACTTGCATGCAGAGATGCGCGTCATCATGCATTTTGCATGAGTCCGAATTTTTGTGTTTTTTATAAGATATTGATTTATATGGATATTTTGTTTGATTGGGAGTTGGCACAGCGCCTGCAATATCCCTGATAACCCTGTTGCCAGGACACGGCGCAGGCTTCCCAGAAGAACAGGAGTTACTCGTATGAAGAAGTTCGCTATCGCTGCTGCAACCGCTACCGCTCTGACCCTGACTATGGCCAACGCAGCTTTTGCACAGCCCACCCAAAGCACCCAGTCGCCCATGGTCGTGGCTGCCGGTGAAGTGACCAAGGCCAAAGAGGCCACCTCCGACACCTGGATCACCACCAAGGTGAAAAGCGATCTGGTCACCGAGAAAGGCATTCCCGGCACTGATATCAAGGTCGAAACCAACAAGGGCGTCGTGTCCCTGTCGTCCACCGTGGCCATCACCGAGTCGCAAAAGGCCACAGCGGTGGCGATCACCAAGAAGATCAAAGGCGTGAAGGCGGTCTCCGCCGATGGCTTGAAGGCTGAATAAGCCGACAGGTTCTTGCCTGGACAGGGAGAGGTAGCGGCAGGCTGGTGCCTGCCACTACTTTCAAGGGTTCATGCGAAGATCACAGGGATGTGATCATTACAGGCCCCGGCACTTGGTGTCGGGGCCTGTTCTATTGAGTGGCGGATATCAACGCCTGATGAGCAAGGGTGCCGGTCAGAGGGGACAGCTCCGCCCCAGGATCATTCGCTGTCCAGATGCATAGGGGTAATCACATTGCCGTTGCTTTCTGCCTGGCCCAGGTTGGCGTCGATGAAGTAGACCCGGTCGTCAGCCAACTGGCCCTTTTCCACCAGGAAGTCCTTGATGCTGCTGGCTCGTTCCTGGCCCAGCTGACGCAACAGCACCTCGCTGGCGCCCCAGTACTTGATCAAGCCTTCACGCAGCTTGGCGCTACGCTCGTCACGACTGAGCTGATTCCATTCCGCAGGTGGCTGTTGTTTCAGGCGGGTGCGATAGATGCCCTCGAGCAATGGGGCTTTCTCGCCTTCGGGCACCTGCAGCAGCGAGGCTTGGGCAGGGACCTTGTCACCGCGACGCTGGAGGATCTTGTAGTAGTTGTACTGGTATTCGCGCTCCAGGCGTTGTTCGGCAATCAACGGGCCGTCGCTGCTCTGGGCGCTGGTACCTTCGATCTCCAGGCGCAGGGTCGGGCGCTCCTGGAGCGCCTTGGCCAGATTGGTCAGTGACGATTCGGATTCCTTGCTCAGTTCGCTGGAGCCTGGGGTGAAACTCACGCTACCCAGGTCTTCCGACCCTCCACCACTGATCAGGCCTCCAATGAACTTGAACGGTGCCTGGGCCGCGCGCAGCACCAGGTTGCGCAAGGTTTGCCAGACAATCGGCATGACGCTGAACTGCGGGTTGTTCAGGTCGCCCGAGATCGGCAGCTCGATGGAAATCTTGCCGTCGGTGTCCTTGAGCAGGGCCACCGCCAGGCGAATTGGCAGGTCCACGGCGTCCGGACTGTCGACCTTTTCCCCCAACTGCAGTTGTTCGACCACCAGTTTGTTCTCGGCCTTGAGCTGGCCCTTGGTGATCATGTAGTGCAGGTCGAGGTTGAGCCGTCCCTTGCGAATGCGAAAGCCTGCGAACTTGCCGGAATAGGGCGTCAGGGTCGTCAGTTCCACCCGCTTGAAGCTGGTGGCGATATCCAGGGCCGACATCGGATCGAAAGGGTTGACGCTGCCCTTGATGGTCACTGGCGCATAGCGATCGACCTTGCCCTTGACGTCCACATCCGCAGGCTTGGCCTGGCGACTGTCGATGGTGCCGATCCGGCCGTTGAGCTGCTGGACGGCTGTGGCGAAGTTGGGCGTCAGGGTCAGGTCGGCGAAGTTGGCCGAGCCGTCGTTGATGGCGATTTCACCGATGTGGATGCCCAGGGGCTTGCTCGAGCTGGCCGCTGGTTTGGCCGAGGATTTGCTGGCGCTGCCCGCCGGTTGAGGGATCAGCAGGTCGTCGACGTTGGTGGTGCGGTCATCGTTGATGATAAAGCGCGCATAGGGCTGCATCAGGTTGATGCGGCTGATGCTCAGGCTGTCGCCATGCTGGTAGTTCAGGCCTTCCACCACCACCTGCTTCCACTTCACGAAGTCGCGGGTCTTGAGAGTGTCCAGAGTGTGCAGTTGATCCACGTTGGCCCGGCCGGTGATGCTGAAGGCCAGCGGTTCGACCTTCTTCAGGTCGACCGCCAGATCGCTGCCGAGCATGCCGCTACGCAGCTCCAGGCGAATGAATGGGCTGATGTAGGACTGGGCGACGCGCAGGTCGATGTCCTTGGTCTGTACCTTGAGTTTGGCGCTGATGGGGTTGAGGTTGACCTCGCCGCTGGCATCGATCCGACCCTGTTTGCCCAGGCCGGTATCGAGCTTGAGGGTGAAGGGCGACTGGTTGAGGCTGTCGAAGTTCTTCAGGTCCAGGTTCAGCGGTCCCACTTCCAGGGCGACCGCCGGCTTGACCTGGCGGTCGGCCAGGTGCACCTGGTAGTTGCGCAATTGCACGTCCTTGAGCAGGACCTGCCAGGGCTTGCTCGGCGCCGTTGGCTCCTTGGGCGCTTCGGCGGTGGCGGGCTCATGCTTGGGGGCCGGTTTGGCGGGCTGGCTGGCGAACAGCTTTTGCCAATCCAGTTGGCCGTCGGCTTCGCGGGCGGCCCAGGTTTCAAGTTTCTGGCTGCTGATCTTGCCGACGACGACTTGCTGCTTGGCCAGGTCCACCGTGGTCTCGCTGACGTCCAGGCGCTCCAGTCGCGCCAGGGGACGGCCATCCGGCGCCTTGATGGCAAAGGGCGCGATGCTGATCGATGCCTTGTCCAGCAACAGCTCGGTGCCTTTGTCCAGGCTGAATTTGTAATGGGTGTCGAGGCTCACCTGGCCTTCTTCCAGCACCAGCGGCACGGCATCGCGAACGTAAGGCCACCAGGCTTTCATCTTGCCGTCGGTGACTTTCAAGGTGCCTTCGGACGCCAATGGGGTCACGCTGAAGTTACCGCTCCAGTCGATCTGCCCGCCATCAGGACCGGTCGCCACCAGGGTCATGTCGGCGCTGTCGTCAGGCAGGGTGCTGAGGTTCTTCAGCTCGAAGTCGAGCTTGTTGTAGAGGAACTCGATGGGCTCGCTGGGGCGCAAATCCTGAAAATGCACGTAGCCACCGGCCAGCTTGATGCGCTCGATACGGACGGGGAAGGGCTTGGCCTCAGGATCGCTGGGCGTGGGTTCGCTGGCCGGGAGCTTGAACAGGCCCAGGAGGTTGAGCTTGCCCTCCTTGTCGAAAAGGATCTCGGTCTTGGGCTGGTCCAGCTCCACATCCGCCAGGTGCAGGGCGCGAGTCCACAGGCTGTCCAGTTGCAGGTTGGCATAGAGGCGCTCGAAGGCCACTTGCTCTTTGCCCGGCTCGCCAATGCCCAGGCCCCAGACCGTCAGTTCAAGGCTGAAAGGGTTGAGTTCGATGCGTTGGATATGCGCAGGGGTCGTGGCGTAGTTGGCCAATTGTTGGTTGGCCACGCGCAGGGCGATACCCGGCAAAATGAAAAAGCCCAGCAGACTGTAAAGGGCGAGAGCGGTCAACAAGGCGCAGGTAGCGCGAATCAATCCTTTGGTCATGCGAGGCTTCATCTTTTGAATCAAATGTGCCTTGGAGTATGGCACGCGTTTACGGTTCCGAAACCAGTCCATTTTTCAGGATTGTTCAGATTTATGACATCGCTTCAGAGTTGCAGGACCAGGGTTTTCAACGGTGGATGGCCATCCAGGGAGGGGAAGTCCGAGGCGGGTGGCAGGACCTGGCAATCCCGCACCGGGCGCCCGGCTTTCTCGGCGCAGCGCAGAACTTGTTCGCGCCAGTCCTGCATCGAGACCTTGGCCAGGTTGTTACAGCAGATCAGTACGCCATCCTCGGCGGTGGCCAATAGCGCGGGTTTGAGCAGGCTTTGGTAATCGCGCAGCAGGTCGACGGTGCCAAAGGCGCTCTTGGCCCAGGCTGGGGGGTCCAGCAGCACCAGGTCGTACTGGCGTTGTTCCAGGCGTGGGTAGCTGGGCAGTTTCTGCCCACGTCGCTGGCTGATGGGCAGGCCTGCCAACTGGCGGATCGCCGGAAAATAATCTGACTGCACGAACTCCATCGATGGCAACTGTGGATTGAGCTGGGCGTTCTCCCGACCGACCGCCAGATTGCCTTCGGCGAAGTCCAGGTTGCAGACCTCGCGAGCGCCACCTGCGGCAGCGCAGAGCCCGACACCACAGGTATAGGCAAAGAGGTTGAGCACGCTCTTGCCGGCACTGTGGCGCTTGACCCAGCCCCGGGCATTGCGCAGGTCGAGGAACAGCAAGGGGTCCTGTCCGGTATGACGCCCGCGAACCCGATAGTTCAGGCCCCACTCATGGCCGACGAGATCTTCCAGCGCGGCGTCTTCGGCGCGGTACACCGAGTCTTCACGGGCGATACGCGAATTGCTCCGGGAGCGGTCGTTGTAGACCAGCAGGCTAGACAGTTCCAGGCGCTGGTCGACGATCTCATGCAGTTGCAGCAGGGCATCGCGTTCCAGTGGCTGGTGAAAGCTCTGGACCAGCAGTTGCGGGCCATATCGGTCGATGGTCAGGCCGCCGGCGCCTTCCTGGCTGCCATGGAACAGGCGATAGCAATCGGTGCCTTGCTGGTGCAGCTCGGCGAGCAGGTCTTGGCGATGATCGAGGGCGGCGCGCAGCGCCTGGTTCAAGGAAGACATGCGGGCGCCTTGCGAATGATTGGGCGGGGCAGTTTACCAGCTTCGTTTAGTGCTTGTAGGCGGTGCGCGCGGTGGTGGGCTTCTGTTGTCTGTAGGAGCGAGGCTTGCCCACGATAAATCTTCAACGAACACGCGCTGTGCCTGATGCACGGCGGTGTCATGACGTTTGTCTCGCGGGCAAGCCTCGCTCCTACGGATGTACGGGGTTAGCGCTCGATGGCCAGGCCTTTCCTGGCATCGCGCTAGAGCATTTCATGCAGCGGGGTCACCAATATCGGCAGCCCGAGGCGCCGATCGGGTGGGCGATGGCGCCGTCATTGACCTTGGCCGGTCGGTTTCTACAGGCCCATGCGCCGTCTAGCCCGGTGCGCGGAGCTGTCGCGTACTGCCCAGCGCAGCATCGGTGCGCTGCGTTTGATACTGGCGCGGATCAGCTGGCGCTGCAGGGGGAGCTGGTTGACGCCGAGCAGGGCACTGGCCCAGTCGGGCAACAGGTCGATTCCGGCCTGCATCATCAATGAGCCAAAGGGCTTGGCCAGCCGGCTGGGGGCTGGAGCGGCCAGCAGCAAGCGCAATACTTCGCGGCTGCGCTCGTCGCACAATAGTTGCGCACGCATGGCTTGCAGGTAGTCGGCCACGGCCCTGCGCGAGCGAGGCACATTCCGGGCGCCAAGGCGCTCGGCAATCAGGGCGACTTCATCGTAGTAGCGATCCTGGTCCGTTCCTGACAGATGCGGGTTGAGATAGCGCAGGTGGGCGGCGAGAAAGCTGCTGACTTCGGCAACGTGCACCCAGGTCAGCAGGTCAGGATCGCTGGCGGCATAAGCTCGCCCATCGGGTGCAGTGCCGGTGATATGCAAGTGGATACCGCGGACTTTATCGATCAACCATTCGGCGTCCTGGCGTGAGCCGAAGGTGGTTCCGGAAATGAACTGCCCGGTGCGCCGCAGGCGACCGATCAGGTCCTGGCGGAAGTTCGAATGGTCCCAGACCCCGGCCAGGGCCAGGGGATGCAACGCCTGCATCAGCAAGGCGCTGATACCGCCAATCAGCATGCTGCTGAAGTCGGCGTGTACTTGCCAGCAGACCGCGCCCGGGCCGAACAGGCCAGGGTCGCCCTTGGGGTTTTCCAGGTCGAGCTGGCCCAGGGACAGGCCGGAGAGGCTCATGACCTGGCTTTCGATACGGCTGCGAATGAATTCCATGGCGACTCGCTGCGGATAATGAAAAAGGCGGCGCGGCCGGGGCCGCTCCGGTTTCAGCTGTTCAGGCGTTTGTCGATCAGCCCATTCACCACGCCAGGGTCTGCCAGGGTTGAGGTATCGCCCAGGCTGTCCAGTTCGTTGCAGGCGATCTTGCGCAAGATACGTCGCATGATCTTGCCTGAGCGGGTCTTGGGCAATGCCGGTGCCCACTGGATCAGATCGGGCTTGGCAAAACTGCCGATTTCTCGACTGACCAGGGCGAGCAATTCCTGCTTCAACTGCTCGCCAGGCTCGACGCCTTGCATCGGGGTGACAAAGGCATAGATCCCCTGGCCCTTGAGGTCGTGGGGGTAACCTACCACCGCGGCTTCGGCAATGTCGTCGTGGAGTACCAGGGCGCTTTCCACTTCCGCGGTACCGATACGGTGTCCGGAGACGTTGATTACGTCATCGATGCGCCCGGTGATCCAGTAGCTGCCGTCTTCGTCGCGACGGGCGCCATCGCCGGTGAAGTAGTAGCCCGGATAGGGCGCGAAGTAAGTCTCGATCATGCGTTGCGGGTCGCCATAGACGGTACGGATCTGCCCCGGCCAACTGCCCTTGAGCACCATAATGCCGCTGCCGGCGCCCTGGATCTCCTGGCCTTGGTCGTCCAGTAACACCGGCTGCACGCCGAACATCGGTGCCATGGCACAGCCAGGCTTTATCAGCCGGGTGCTGGCCAGCGGGCTGAGCATGATGCCGCCGGTCTCGGTCTGCCACCAGGTATCGACGATCGGGCAGCGTTGTTCGCCCACAGCGTTGAAATACCATTCCCAGGCTTCAGGATTGATCGGTTCACCGACACTGCCGAGCAGGCGCAGGCTGGCGCGCGAGCTGTTGCGCAGCGGGCCGCTGCCTTCACGCATCAACGCGCGCAAGGCGGTGGGCGCGGTGTAGAAGATGTTCACCCGATGCTTGTCCACCACCTCCCAGAAGCGCGAAGTGCTGGGGTGGTTGGGTACCCCTTCGAAAATCAGCGTGGTGGCGCCGTTGGCCAATGGGCCGTAGAGAATGTAGCTGTGGCCGGTGACCCAGCCGACATCGGCGGTGCACCAGAAGACCTCGCCGTCGCGGTAGTCCATGACGTACTTGAAGGTCATGGCCACCTGCAGCAGGTAGCCGCCGGTGGTGTGCAGCACCCCCTTGGGTTTGCCGGTGCTGCCGGAGGTGTAGAGGATGAACAGCGGGTCCTCGGCGTCCATCGGCTCGGGCGCGCACTGGTCGCTGCTGGCGGCCATGGCCTGCTCATAATGGATGTCACGGCCGTCGACCCAACTCACTGCAGCGCCGGTGCGCTGCACCATGATCACGCTGCTGACGTCCGGGCAGTTGAGCAGGGCTTTGTCGACATTGCTTTTAAGCGGCACCAGCTTGCCGCCGCGCAGGCCTTCGTCAGCGGTGATCAGGGTGTGACAATCGGCGTTGAGGATCCGGTCGCGCAGGGCTTCCGGGGAGAAACCGCCGAACACCACCGAATGCACGGCACCGATGCGGGTGCAGGCGAGCATGGCGTAGGCGGCCTCGGGGATCATCGGCATGTAGATGCACACCCGGTCGCCTTTCTTCACGCCGCGGCTCTTGAGCAGGTTGGCCAGGCGGCAGACCTGTTGGTGCAAGGTGCGGTAGGTGATGCGCAGGGATTCGGCAGGGTCGTCGCCTTCCCAGATGATCGCGGCCTGGTCGCCGCGTGTCTCCAGGTGGCGATCGATGCAGTTGTAGCTGACATTGAGCTGGCCGCCGCGGAACCAGCTGGCCTGGCCAGTGTGGCTGTCATAGCGATGCACCTCGGCCCAGGGCTGGCTCCAGTGCAGGAAACGTTTGGCTTGCCCGGCCCAGAACAGTTCTGGCTGCTCGATGGACTGGCGATAGAGGTGGAGGTAGTCGTCCTGGCTCAGTTGGGCTGCCTGGCGGACGGCATCGGCTTTCGGAAAAATGCTGATATCGAACATGACGGCTCCTTGTGCTTGTTTGGCGACAAGGTCCAAGGGTGCGCGCATGTGGGGGCAAGGTTCAAGGGCCAGGGCCCGAATGGGAGCCGGCAAGCCGGCCCCCATGGATGCAGACGATCAGCCGCGGTGGCGACCACGGAAGTAGTTGATCAGGCCTTGGGTCGAGGCATCCTCGGCCAGGGTTTCGTCGCTGCCCACCAGGCGGCTGTAGACGCCCTTGCCCAGTTCCTTGCCCAGCTCCACGCCCCATTGGTCGAAGGCGTTGATGCCCCAGATCACGCTCTGCACGAATACCTTGTGTTCGTACAACGCTACCAGTGCGCCAAGGCGCCGTGGGCTGATGCGCTCCACTACCAGGGTGTTGCTCGGGCGATTGCCTGGGATCACTTTGTGCGGTGCCAGCCGTTGCACTTCGGCCTCGCTCAGGCCTTTGTCCCGCAGCTCGCTCTCGGCTTCGGCGCGGGTCTTGCCCAGCATCAGGGCCTGGCTCTGGGACAGGCAGTTGGCGTACAGCCATTGATGATGGTCGGCCACCGGGTTGAAGCTGACGATCGGCACGATGAAGTCGGCAGGGATCAACTGGGTACCCTGGTGCAGCAGCTGGTGGTAGGCATGTTGCCCGTTGCAGCCGACGCCACCCCAGATTACCGGGCCGGTATCGGTATTCACCGGGCTTCCGTCCTGGCGCACGCTCTTGCCGTTGGACTCCATGTCCAGTTGTTGAAGGTGCTTGGTGATGTTGCGCAGGTAGTGGTCGTACGGCAGGATCGCGTGGCTTTGCGCGCCCCAGAAGTTGCCGTACCACACACCCAGCAGGGCCAGCAGCACCGGCATGTTCTGTTCGAACGGGGCGTTCTGGAAGTGCTGGTCCATGGTGTAGGCACCGGACAGCAGTTCCTTGAAGTTGGACATGCCGATGGCCAGGGCGATCGGCAGGCCGATGGCCGACCACAGCGAATAGCGCCCACCAACCCAGTCCCACATCGGGAAGATGTTCTCTTCACGGATACCGAAGGCTACCGCGGCCGCATTGTTGCTCGACACTGCGATGAAGTGGCGGTGCAACTCCGCCTCGGAGCCCCCCTGGGCCAGGTACCAGGCCCGTGCAGCCTGGGCGTTCTTCAGGGTTTCGAGGGTGTTGAACGATTTGGAGGAAACGATGAACAGCGTGGTTTCAGCACGAATCTTCGCTGAAAGCTCGTGGAACTCACTGCCATCGATATTGGCCAGGTAGTGGCAGCGCACGCCCTTGTGGGTATACGACAGCAGGGCTTCGGAGACCAGTTCCGGGCCGAGGAAGGAGCCGCCGATGCCGATGTTCACCACATCGGTGATGGGCTTCTCGGTATAGCCGCGCCACAGGCCGTCGTGGATACGGCCCACCAGTTCGGTGATCTGGTTCAGCACCTTGTGTACTTCCGGCATCACGTTGACGCCGTTCACCGACAGCTTGTCGCCAACTGGGCGGCGCAGGGCTGTATGCAGTGCCGGGCGAGCTTCGGAAGCATTGACCAGCTCGCCAGTCATCATGGACTTGATCGCATCGGCCAGGCCGACTTCTTGCGCCAGGCTAACCAGCAGGTCGCGGGTCTGGCTGTTGATCAGGTTCTTGGAGTAGTCGAGAAACAGGCCGCAGCTGCTCAGAGTGAATTGGCTGAAGCGCGGCGGGTCGGCATTGAACGCCTCGCGCATGCTGAAGTCCTGCATGGCTTGGCGGTGGTCTTTCAACGCCTGCCAGGCGGGCAGAGCGGTAACGTCGTGAGGAGTGCGGTAGTACGCCATCGCTGCGGTTTTCCTTTTGCTTGAACTGCCTTTTGGACACTGAAAAGCCCCAGAAGTCCGATATGGCCCAAGGACTTTCATTTGCTCCGTCCGGTGCTGATTCGATTAATCATCCGGGAGGGCAACAGTAACTCCGGCGTGCTGTTCTGTCTTGGTTTTGTCCGACTTGCGGTCGGCACAATTTTCGTACAGGCCGGGTCGAGCAGGCAGCATGCAGGCTTTGAGTGTTAAGAAACGGGATTGGGGCTGGTCGATCTGGATCTGGGCTATACGGTTGGCATGACCTGGATACTGGCTGGGCCAGATTCTCGATCGGGGCCTGTAGAATTGTCTACAGGCCCCGGCCGGCGGCAGTTTGCCCGAAGCTTGGGGTTCGGGCAATCGGCCGCTCAGGCTGGCGCGTCGAGGTTCAGGTGCAGGTTGTCGATCAGTCGGGTCGAGCCCAGGTAGGCCGCGACCAGGATCACCAGGTCACGGTCTTCGAATGTGGCGGGGCGCAGGTTCTGGGCCTGGCGGATCTCCAGGTAGTCCTGGCGCAGTCCTGCCGCCTCCAGTTGGCGTTGCTGTTCGGCCAGCAGCTTGGGGTAGTCGCGCTCACCCTCCCTGATCGCCTGGGCAATCTGGCTCAGGCTGCGATACAGCACCGGAGCGATAGCCCGATGTTCTTCGCTCAGGTAGCCGTTGCGCGAGGACAGTGCCAGGCCGTCGGCGGCACGTACCGTCGGCTCACCGATGATCTGGATCGGCATGTTCAGGTCATGCACCAGGGCGCGAATGACCGCCAGTTGCTGGTAGTCCTTCTGGCCGAACACGGCAAGGTCGGGCTGCACCATGTTGAACAGCTTGCTGACCACTGTGGCCACGCCTTCGAAATGTCCTGGGCGACTGGCACCGCACAGGCCGTCCGAGAGCTGGGGAACGCTGACCCGGGTCTGCCCGGCCATGCCGTCGGGGTACATTTCCTCGACGCTTGGGGCGAACAGCAGGTGGCAGCCGGCCTGGAGCAGTTTCTCCTGGTCGGCAGCCAGGGTGCGCGGGTACTTGTCCAGGTCTTCGCCGGCGCCGAACTGCAACGGGTTGACGAAGATACTGGCGACCACGAAATCGACACGCTGGGCCGCCTTGGCCACCAGGGCGGC